>Ga0209979_1001012_pt1 | contig 33181 bp, 26 predicted proteins | sample AnhtaG_FD_183114 | JGI IMG/M metagenome (GOLD analysis project Ga0209979, IMG submission 183114) | Deep subsurface microbial communities from Anholt, Denmark to uncover new lineages of life (NeLLi) - Anholt_01485 metaG (SPAdes) (version 2) | ecosystem: Environmental > Aquatic > Marine > Oceanic... | reverse complement strand
CAAAATGAACGTAAATTCAATATTAACAAAGGATTATGAAAGAAATGACATTTTCGCAGTCCCGGAAAACAAAGCCAATTCAAACCCAATCAAAGCCAATTTGCTGGATGCTCAAATGAACGTAAATTCAATATTAACAAAGGATTATGAAAGAAATGACATTTTCGCAGTCCAAAAAAACAAAGCCAAAACAAACCCAATCAAACCCAATTTTTCCCTTACCCAAATCCCCCAGCTTCCCTCATTTTTCTCTTTCCTCTTTCGGCCGATGTTTCCACCTGCGGTGCAGCCACCAGTATTGGCTCGGGTCTTCCCGCACGAATTCCTCAATTGCCCTGGTATATTCCGCCGTAACCCACTCCAACGGCTCGTCCTTGTCAGCCCATTCTTCCGGCAAAATTACGCGATTGACCCCGATTTCGAAGTAAAAACGATTATCAACTCTCCTGCTGTACCCCACTCCTATCGGTATATTATTGGTAATAGCAAGCAGCCCTATACTCTTATAGGTACTGGCTTTACGCCCGAAGAAATCGACAAATATCCCCTTTTTGCCCGCATCCTGGTCGGCAATAAAGCACAGCGTCGCACCCCTCGAAGTCATTTCTCCCATCAGCTCCGCTGCGCCTTTTTTATCGATTATCTTCTGGCCGGCCCGCCGGCGAACATCGTATAAGTACTTGTTAATAAACTTGTTATCCAAAGGCCGGGCAATACTGTAAACATTGAAACCGAACAGCCCTAACATATAGCCCATAATTTCAAAGTTGCTGTAATGACTGGCGACCATAAGCATCCCCCCGCCCTCTTTCATCAGCCATTTCGCCCTCTCGGCGGTTTTGAATCGTGAATAATCCCGCCAGTTATTTCTTTTCACCAATCGCGGCGTAAACAAAATATCAATCGCCAGCATTGCAATATGCTCGAAGCTCCGCCGGGCTGTCTGCCGGTACCATTGTTCGCTTTTTCCGGGGAAGCTCGCACGAAGATTGTCCAGGGCCCGCTTTCGGCCGCGATGATAGTGTTTCCATAACAATCGGCCGAGGAAACAAGCAGTCCTCAGATTGGTTTCGACATCGAACAGGTAAAGAAAAACCACAAGAATCCGCAGTGCGATGTAGCTCAGCCAATCCATAAACGGATTGTGTTTTTTCTTTTTCTTCTTTCGTTGGGCCGACTCAGCCATAAGCCGTGATTTTAGACTCAAAATTGCCACTGTCAAGCTTTAGCAAGTCGTATTTCGTATTGCGTCGTGTGTATCGCATATTGAGTAAAAAATTAACCGCGGAGAGCGCAGAGAAAGTTGGTTAAATGGTAATTGGTTAAGTTACCAATCACCAGTTACCAATCACCAGTTACCAATCACCAGTTACCAATCACCAATTACCAATCACCAGTTACCAATCACCAATTACCAATTACCAATCACCAATTACCAATCACCAGGACGGTATCGCTGCCGTAGAAATATTGGCCGGTTTTAAGCAGGCCGCCAACTCGCAATTCCACTCTGCCATTATCACTGACAGCATCCATCAGCTCGGCCTTATCGAATAATGCAAAAATGCTTACCCCACGACTGCGGGACTCGGTAACACGTTGACGGATTGCTTCGATACCGCCGGGATATAGCAGAAGCTGCTCGTTGCTGTCGATTTGGTCTTTGGTAACGCCTTCGGGTAAACGAACCAGTACCAATATTTTTGGCTGCCGGCTGTGTCGGTTGATTACACGAGGAGCTATCCGCAATTGTGACTCCACTGGTTCAATGACGGTTATAATAACCTCATCCGGCTCAGAATCATCTATCCCATCGTTTACAATTAACTCTATTGTTTGTTCGCCCACAGGCAGCTCAATCGTGGCAGTAACACCGTTCACATCGTATGTTTGGCCATCTATTGTCCAGCTCCAGAGGTACGTTAGCGGCTGGCCGTCATCGTCGTACGAGCCGGTACCATCTAAAGTTACTTCAGTTATCCCGTCGAACCAGGCATAAGCAGTTTGGTCCGGGCCGGCATCTGCGACCGGGATATGATTAAATTCGTATGCTCCCATATCGATTCGCCCGCCGACTACGCGCGGCCTGCCGTCTAAATCCGTCTCGTTCGGCTCGGCTATATAACTCGGGTCGCCGGCATCAATACACGGCGAATCTTGCAGCAAACGATAATCACCCTCAACCCAGATGTACTGCTGGGTATGACTCATATAAGAAGCAGCTAGTGGTGGCGGTAACGGCGGAGGTGGTGGCGGGGGTAGAGGGGGCTCCCAATATCCCGGCTCAACAAACAATGGATCAGCATCGATATTACCTTCGCCTGGCCAGCCGCCCTGGACATCACTGTAAGTTATCACCGGTGCGCGACCAACCACATATATTTCCTCAGGCGTATCACCCCAGAGGATGGAATTGGTGATTATGAGCGCACGTCCAAGTGGAGGGCCAGATTCCGGCGGAGGGCCTCCTCCTCCATACTGGCACCAGATTCCACCCCCGCAGTCACCTGCTGAGTTGCCGCTGAAGGTGCAGTTGGTTAGTGTTGAGATGTTGTTATATCCGCTAAAGATACCTCCGCCTCTGATAGCTGAGTTCCCGCTGAAGATGCAGTTTTTCTGCACGATGTCGCTTTCAGAGTTGTTCATGCCACCGCCGTTAGTGTCTGCTGAGTTGCCGCTGAAGGTACAATTGGTCAGGGTCGAGTTGCTGTAATAGTTGCCAAGCCCGCCGCTCCATCCTGCAGAGTTATGGTTGAAGGTGCAATTGATTAAGGACACGCTGCAAAAGGCATTTCGCATACCTCCACCTCCATAGACTGCCGAGTTTGCTGTAAAGGTGCAGTTAGTCATAATCAGGTTACTGTCGTGGTTCTCGATTCCCCCACCGGAAGCGGCATAGTTGCCATTGAATGAACATTTAGTCAATGTCGGATTGCTGTCAGATTCATTGTATATAGCTCCCCCGTGCTCGAATGCCGAATTGTTACGAAAGGTAGAGCTGGTGAGAGTCAGGATGCTATGGCTGCAGTAGATTCCTCCACCGTTCCCCTTTAGCTGGAGTGAAGGCAGGGGAGGAGGTGAAGGTGAAGAAGGAGGTGGAGGCGGACACATGATACGGATTCTGGCGTCATCGTTGATCATTTGGGTGCTGTTTTCGGGTGGAGGAGGTGGTCCGAAGTATTCATACTCAGCCGTATTGTTACGGAATGTGCAGTTGGTTATGATTGGGCTGCAGCTTACGCAGTAGATTCCACCACCGTGGTTGGCTGTGTTTGCACTGAAGGTGCAGTTATCCAATGTGGAGCTGCTGTTATGTTCACTGAAGATTCCACCACCTACTTTGGCTGAGTTGTTGCTGAAAATACAGTTTCTAAACACAGGATTGCTTTCGTAGTTGTTGATACCTCCACCGTTGTTGTCTGCAGAGTTGCCGATGAATGTACAATTAGTCAGGGTGGGGCTACTGTAGTAGTTGCCCAATCCGCCGCTCCATCCTGCGGAGTTACTGCTAAACATACAGTTGGTGAGTATTGGATTGCTATTGTCGGCATTACGAATCCCGCCGCCACCGGTTTCCGCGGTATTTGCAGTAAACACGCAGTTGGTTAGCGTCGAGTTGCTACCCTCCAGGTTTGCCATACCACCTCCGCCACCGGCGAAGTTCTCAGTGAATGTACAGTTTATCAGCGTTGGGCTGCCACCCATACTGTACATACCGCCGCCATGCTCAAAGGCTGAGTTGTTTACAAATTTACAGTTTATCACCGTTGAGTTGCTGTCGACGCAGCAAATTCCAGCCCCGTTTCCCTTTCGCTCTGGTTGCGGTGGCGGGCACATGATACGAACGCCGCTCTCATTGCTGACCATCAGGTTATTGTATTCGAGTAGCGGCAGGGAGTAGACGTATTCGTAGTACTTGGCCTTATTGTCGCGGAGGACGCAGTTGGTTATGGTTGGACTGCTGCTGACGCAGTATATCCCGCCGCCACAGCGGTGGTTACCATTTTTGATTGTAAAACCGGACAGGACGGAAAATGTATCTTCGCCGCTGTGGAAATAGAATCCGCGGCGTTGTTTTGTTGACGTCCCCTCACAGTCGATAATCGTCGCTGCTACAATGTTGGGGTCGTTCGGGTCGATGCTTCGCACTGTGATTGCCTTGCCGCGAAAATCAATGTCGCGGTTGCCATCGCCGGTGTATGTGTCGGGGGCAATAATAACCACATCACCGTCAACGGCAGCATCAATAGCGGCCTGAATGGTGGCGTACTCGTCTGGAACCAGGCGAGTTGCGGCTGGTGCTGACGCTGCGGTAAGCAACAGCACAACAAGATTTAAGAGGATTCCCTTTTTCATTTTTCGCTCCTTTCAAAAATGTATGATAAATATTATGACGGCACAGGCAACGCACCTATACCCGATTTATGTAAGTTGAGTCTGTTTTGAGCCTGTTAAAGCAAACCTATAACTTGCCAAGGCAGGTAGGGTATGAAATGGATACGAATTATGATGACAAACAAAAATATTATAATAATTTTTTGAGCCTGCCTTCGCTCTTAATCTAATATGATTTTACCACCGAACCTATTGCTTTTGCAAGCAATTTTTACAATTTTACGAAAATTTTTCGCCATAAAACCGGCCAGTTCGAGCAACTCTAAAGGATTCTTATTGCAAATGAGTGAATAGCTACCATAATGTTAACATCGAGGACGAAAAGGGGCCAAAGGGGGAACTTAAGATATCCATTAGGAAGGACTGAAAATGAAGGAATTCGTTCGGCTCCAACTGATTGCGACGCTCTTTTGTTTGCCTTTTCTGCAGGGAGGATGCTCGAAATCGCCGAAAAGCGGCGTTTTCAGTACTGAAAACGCTGTTCACAGCATTTGTAAAACGCCTTCTGCGTCGCTGGCTTTCGAAAGAGCAGTTAATGAATCTGCGCGGGACATTCCCGTAGCTTACGATGTGGACGTCGTGGTTGTCGGCGGGACAACCGGCGGCGTGGCTGCGGCCGTCGAGGCCGCGCAAAAAGGGGCGACAGTTTTTCTCGCGGCGCAGCGGCCATACCTCGGCGAGGACATCTGCGGCACATATCGCCTGTGGCTCGAGCCGGGTGAAGAGCCGACTTCGCCGCTTGCCAAAAAGCTCTTTGCCGAGCCGACAGTTGGGCTGCGTTTGCCCGAAGGAATAAAATTCACATACGAAGCCGATAAACCATCCGCCGGCGTTCATAAAGATACAGCGATACCGTCAGTGCTTACCGATGGTAAGTACCAAAGTGCAAGTACACAGAGCGTCCAGTATGACGGCGATGTTACTATCACCGCTGATTTGGGCAAAGAACATAACGTTCGCAAGATTACCGTGATGGCCTATCAGCGTCGGAATCGGAGCATTGGTGATGACTTTGAAGTCCAAAGCGTAGAAATTTTAGTCAGCAACGATAAGCAGCAGTGGAAAAAGGTTGCCGTTATCAACAATAAGATGGCGGGCAAGGCCTTCGATGAGCCATGGGGGCCGATTCAATTATCAGCTCTCGTGACTGAGAAGACGCACTACGTGAAACTATTTGTCAAAAAAAGCGAGGATGTCAACCGAGTGCTTCTGGGTGAGATTGTTATCGAGGACAACCAGCCACCCGCTACGCCGGACGATAACTTTCGTACACCTCCGACGCCGATGCAGGTCAAGCGCACGCTGGATGAGGCGCTGCTCGAAGCAGGCGTCCAGTTTTTGTTTGGCTGCTATGCAACGGACGTTCTTCGCGATGCGAGCGGCAGCGTTGCGGGCATCGTGATGGCGAACCGTTCCGGGCGCCAGGCCGTCAAGGCCAAAGTCATCATCGATGCGACGCCGCGGGCAAGTGTAGCAAGGATGGCCGGTGTCACCTTCCAGCCGTACCCTGCCGGGCTGCAAACTTTTAAGCGCATCGTTGTCGGCGGCGAGATTCAAAGCAGCGAAGACATCCGGGCACGAAAGATACCCACGCCGGTCCCGACCAGGGACGGCCCCGGGCGCGAGGCCATCGAATACACGCTCAAAATCTTTATGAAGGACGGCTCCTTTGCGTCCTTTGCCGAGGCCGAACAAATCGCACGCGACAAAACCTGGCATCCGGAACAAGGGGACGCTTCAGAGGTGCTCTTCCAGGTGCCGCCCGACCCGATGAAGGGAAAGAAAAGTCTGTCCGGCACCTGGCCCGGCGCGGAAAAGGTCAATCTAAACGTGTTCCGACCTATGGCCGCTAAAGGTCTATTCGTGCTTGGCGGCTGCGCGGATATATCGCGCGATGCCGCAGAGAAGCTGCTTCGGCCATTGGAACTAATGAAAGTGGGCAGACGCATCGGCGCTGCGGCTGCTTCAGAGGCAAAGCGGATACGAAAGCCGCGTAACGTGAAACTGCGCGGTAAACCGGCAACATCCACCACATCGGGCGACGTTCGAGAGAATTTGACCGGGATACATCGGATGCAAACCAAGGTTGTGACGGTTCCTGCCGACAAGCGGGCTCTACCCGTGCTCGGTGAGGTAGACGTAGTGGTTGTCGGCGGCGGCACAGGCGGGGCGCCCGCCGGCATCGCCGCGGCGCGTCAGGGTGCCAAGACCCTCGTCATCGAGTACCTCCACGGACTCGGCGGAGTGGGCACGCTTGGCCTCATCGGCAAATACTATCACGGTTATCGTGTGGGCTTTACCAGTGAAATCGATGAAGGGCTGGCAAGTTTCGGAGATAACGGCAGTAGAAGCGGCCAAGCATGGAATGTCGAATGGAAAATGGAGTGGTATCGCCGTGAGCTGCGCAAGGCCGGCGCCGATATCTGGTTCGGGACGCTCGGCTGCGGCGCATTCGTGGAGAACGGGCGCGTCAAGGGCGTCATAATCGCAACGCCGCAGGGACGAGGCGTGGTACTTGTAAAGGTGGTCATCGATTCGACCGGCAATGCCGACATCGCCGCTGCAGCCGGCGCTGCGTGCGTCTATACCGACGGCTCCGGCGTCGCAGTCCAGGGTGCGGGACTTCCTCCACGAAAAATCGGCGCCCGCTATACCAATACCGATTGGACATTCATCGACGATGCAGATATTATCGATACGTGGCGTGCTTTCGTCGTCGCCAGGAAAAAGTTCAAAGGCGCCTATGACCTCGGCCAGTTGATAGATACGCGCGAACGGCGGCGGATTGTCGGTGACCTTGTTATGTCGCCAATGGATATCTCCAACGACCGGACATACCCTGATACTGTGGTCATCGCCAAAAGCGATTTCGATTCGCACGGCTTTACGATACATCCGGCGTTCCTGCTCAAACCACCGGGCAGGAAAGATATAATCGTTAACGTCCCCTACCGCTGCCTGCTTCCCAAAGGCCTTGATGGTATTTTAGTTACGGGGCTGGGTGTCAGTGCCCACCGTGATGCGATGCCGGTTATACGGATGCAGGCGGACATCCAGAACCAGGGCTACGCAGCGGGCGTGGCGGCGGCGATGGCCGCGAAGACCGGCAAGGCCACCCGTAACATCAATATCAAAGCGCTTCAGAAATACCTCGTCGAGAAAGGTAATCTGCCGGAGAGGGTATTGACGGACAAAGATTCGTTTCCGCTACCCAGAGAAAAGATTGCACAGGCCGTGAAACGTGTTGTCAATAACTTTGGGGGGCTGGAGATAGTGCTCACCCAGCCCCAGGACTCGATGCCGCTTCTTCGAAACGCTTATAAAACTGCTGACAGCGAAAAGGCCAAACTTGCTTACGCCCATATCCTCGGTATGCTGGGTGATGCGACGGGAACCAAGACTCTACTCGATGCGGTCAGCTCGGCCGAATGGGACAAGGGCTGGAATTTCACAGGTATGGGTCAATACGGAGCGAGCATAAGTCCGCTCGACAGTTTGATTGTTGCTTTGGGGCGCACGGGTGATAAGCGGGGACTGGGGCCGATTCTTGAAAAGGTTGAACAGCTCGACGTCAAGAGTGAGTTTTCACATTGCCGGGCGGTTGCAATGGCACTTGAGACGCTGGGCGATGCTGCTGCTGCCAGACCGCTTGCGCAACTTCTAAAAAAGCCCGGCATAATGGGTCATGCTTTTACCGAAATCGAAGATGCAAGGCTTCGGACACCAACCAGTGGGACGGACACGCTGACGCGAAACCGCTCGCTGCGTGAGCTGATTCTGGCACGGGCTTTATATCGTTGTGGAGATTACGAAGGCCTCGGCGAAAAGATTCTGAAGCAATACGCACGTGACCTTCGAGGCCACTACGCCCGCCACGCCCACGCCATACTGAAAGGGAAAAAGTGACACGGATTAACACAGATTTAAGGAGACAGAAATGGCAGGAGAATATCGATTTTCGTTTGGGCCGTGGAATATTCACGAGGGAGCTGACCCATTTGGGCCAACGGTCAGGGACAGTATTGAATTTGGCAAGAAGCTCAAGATGTATAAGAAACTCGGCTTTGACGGTGTGCAGTTTCACGATGACGATGCCGTGCCGGGTATGGATAATCTCAGTGCCGAGCAGATAATCAAAAAGGCAAAAGAGGTGCGCGCTATGCTCGAGGGCGAAGATCTGGTCGCAGAGTTTGTCGCACCCCGTCTGTGGGAAGATGCACGCACCATCGATGGGGCTTTCACATCTAACGACCCGGCCAGCCGGGAATATGCAAAGCAGCGTAGTCGGCGAATGCTTGATATTACCAATGCCCTCGGCACAAAACTGGTCGTTATCTGGCTTGCCCGCGAAGGGACATATATCCGCGAAGCAAAGGACAGCAAGGTCGCTGTTGAGCGAATTGTGGAGGCCATAAATGATATGCTCGCATACAGTCCGGAAATCAAAATTGCAATTGAGCCGAAGCCGAACGAACCGATGGACCAATCCTATATCCCTACGACCGGACACGCCGTTGCTGTAAGCTTCCTTACCAGCGAGCCGGAGCGTGTCGGGGTCAATATAGAAACTGCTCATGTTATCTTGGCCGGCCTTGACCCTTCGGATGAGATGGGCTTTGCCCTTGCTTATAATAAGCTGTTTACCGTTCACCTCAACGACCAGAACGGCCTGAAATTCGATGAGGACAAAGCGTTCGGCTCCATTGATTTGCGAAGGGCATTCAATCAGGTGCGTATCCTCGATAAGTACGATTACGGCAAGGCCGGCGAATTTGTGGGTCTGGACGTAAAAGCTATGCGGACTCAAAAGCAGCAGGTCGCCACCAAGCATTTGGCTAACAGCAGGACAATTTTTCTGCGATTAGTTGAGCTTGTTAGAAGTCTCGATAACAACAAAGTTGAGAAATTGATAGCAGCGCGGGATTACGAAGAATTAGATATGTTGATAATCAACCATTTGATGGGTAAGTAGTACGAGCAAAATATTTTTGGAAGTCTAACTATGGCAAACAATAAAACTGTTTTGAGTTTCGGTGCTCACCCTGACGATGCGGAGTTTTTCTGTGTGGGGACGCTGGCACTGCTTCATAAAAAGGGCTGGCAGATTCACATTGCCACGATGACGCCCGGCGACTGCGGCACGGTGGAATACAGCAGGGAAGAAATCAGCAGGATTCGCAAGGCCGAAGCCGCCAAAGCCGCAAGCATATTAGACGGCAGCTATCATTGCCTCGAATGCGACGATATTTTTATTATGTATGACAAACCAACGTTGCTCAAGGCCATTGAGCTGCTGCGAAAGGTACGGCCGACCATCGTCTTTACCACAAGCCCTTCGGATTATATGGTTGACCACGAAATGGCCGGCAGGCTTGCTCAAACAGCCTGCTTTGCCTGCGGAGTTGTGAATATCGAAACTGCCGGCGCTGAGCCGTTCGAGCCGGTGCCGTATCTTTATTATATGGACCCGGTGGAGGGAAAGGACAACTTTGGGGCCGAGGTAAAGGCGGGCACGCTCGTCGATATAACCAGCGTGATGGACGTTAAGGAAAAGATGCTCTGCTGTCACGAAAGTCAGCGCAACTGGCTTTTTACACACCATCATATAGATGACTATGTTATCTCGATGAAGGCGTTGTCGGAAAAGAGAGGCCGGGAAATAAACTCGCACTTTGCCGAAGGCTTCAGACAACATTTAGGCCACGCATATCCGCAGGATAATATCCTTAAGTCCGAACTCGGTGACCTGGTTCACATAGTATAAGGGGAGCAAAGATGGCAAGAAAAATCAGCATGTTAGCGCCGCAGTGGTGGGACTATACTACGCTTGACGATGAGATTCTTAACGATGCGGCTAAACTTACGGTTGAAGATATAGCCGGTTTAAGCAGAGAGGGCTTCAAGGTTGTGTTCTACGATACTCTTGAGGATTTCTACCTTGCAGAAGCGCTGGAGTACGTTACGGCGTGGAGACAGGCCACGGCTGACAATCCCACAGGTATTTGCGGGCCGATTGGGCCGACCGAGCAGCTTCCGCTTGCTGCACGTATTGTAAATGAGTTGAAACTGGACCTCAAAGATGCCCATTTCTGGGGAATGGATGAATGGTATATGAACGGCAAAGAGGTGCCGCAGTCGCATCCATTGTCTTTCGCAAAGGCGGATATGGAGCTTTGCTTCAATCGCATTGACGATGAGCTGAAAATACCGGGGTCCAACATTCACTTTCCCAGGGCCGACGTTACAGAATACATCAGGAGCTGGGAAGGTGTTCGCTGCGTGGTGATGCAGGGCGGCCAGGGTGACATAAAGCACTGGGCATTCAACGACCCGGTCAAGCGGGAAGGAAAATACAAAGATGAGCCGCCAACGCCGCAGGATTTCTGCCGGCTTACAACACGCGTTGTAGATTTGCATCCGGTTACCGTTATGCAAAATGCACGAACCAGTGGCGGCGGCGTGGTTACCGGTGTGCCAACTAAGGCAATTACAGTAGGGCCTGTCGAGACGTTCAAGGCAGAGAAAGTCTCAATCTGGCACGCAGGGACGCACGACAATCCTTTTGGAATGAGATTGACTACCTTTATGATAGGCAGGAAAATCGCTGATAGCTCGGTGCCGATGTCGCTTTTGGCAGAGCACCCTGACGTTCAGTTCAATTTTTACAGGCCTGCCATAGGGACATGTGAAGCGGAGATGCATTGAGATGGTATCGGATTACCATTTTGCGGAACCAAAAATATGGCTATGGATGTATTAGTTTTGAATACGGGAGTGGCGGATTTAAGAAGCCCGGATTTTGAATTTGCCGACAAGCTGGTGGGCAAAGGGGGGCTGGCCAAGTGCCAGGTCAAAGATGTGCCGAATTATTCTCAGCAGCAGGTGAGGGAATGGATAGAGCAGGGTTTTGCCACCGCAGGCGGGCCCGGCAACACCGCTCCTCTGATGGCAAGGACCGGCTTAAAAGTTGCCGTCGGCGTCAACCTCGGCAGAGGAGATTATGACGGCTTAGACGCCCAGGGAAGGTTTTTTTACGATGTGATGACCGCCAACGGTATTGATATGTCACAAACTCACATACACCCCGATTTACCCACAGGGACTACCTTTATACACAGCACCACCGGTGAAGACAGAGGCGGCATTGCTTATTTTCCCAGTGCCAACGACGATTTCGATTTTGAAATATTCAAAGGGGCCGTCGGGCGGTTAAAGCCCAATATAGTTTATTATATGTACTCCGGCTTGTCCGAAAGAGGCGACGCCAATGGTGGCCGGGATTTGGCTGAATTTATTAAATGGTGCCGCGGCAAGGGCGCTGTTACAATTGTTGACAGCCACACTTTAACCAGCAACCCTCACGAACTCATCGAGGCAGGCAAGGCAATTGAGCAATACTGGCTTTTGGAACCGCTTTTGCCTGAGGTTGATTTGTTTTTTACGTCCTGCGATGAAGCCAAACTGATTGAAAACACACTTGCTCCGGGTCGAGCGTGGAACAAGTTTGGAGAACACGAAAACAATGTGCACTCTCTTGACTTTCTGACCGAAAGATTCTGGCGAAAAGAGAACAGAACAAAGCTGTTCGGCGTTACAGTCAGCAACGGTGCCTACGAAAAGCACATCTGCCCCGATGCGCCCGTCAGCGGCCCGAACAAAATCGAATCCCGGTTTATGGCAGGAGAGGTGGTTGACCTCGTCGGGGCAGGAGACTCGTTCAGGGCAGGGCTTATTACGTACATTGCCCGCAACCTAAATGAGTTCAGGAACGGCTCTATGAACTTTACCGAAGCCCTGCAGATGGGTAACCTGTTCGCATCACTTTACATCAAAGCCCCGCTCGATGATAGATACGGCGGAATCAGGCCCTATGAGAAAATGCTGAAAGTAGTCCGCAGCGGCGTAACTTATCAAAGTTTTGACGCATTGCAAAAGGCTTTGAGTTAAGCGGTTCAGAAAAGAGAAAGGAAACGCAAATGGCCACAAAGGACCCTGAATTTCACTGGCAGAACAAAGTTATAAATTTCACCCAGGTCGGAGGTATTGAAACCTCTGTTCTGGACAACGGCCTGGCTAAAGGGGCCCGAATCGCCTGGGTAAACACCGGCTCCGGTCTTCGATATAAGGTGGTTATCGATAGAGCACTGGATATCGCCGACGCCTTTTACAATCAATACAGTCTTGCCTGGCTCAGCCATGCCGGCGTAACCTGTCCCCGGCCCGACGCCAACCGGGGACTGGAATGGCTCCGGTCTTTCGCCGGCGGCTTGTTGACGACCTGCGGGCTGACTCACGTAGGCGGGCCTGAAACGGACGAGTTCGGTGAGCGCGGCCTACACGGGCGGGTCAGTAATATCCCGGGCCAGATCGAATCAATTGTGCAGCCGGACCTCACAGCGGCAAAGCCGGAAATGAGTATAACGGCGGTTATGAAAGAGTCTCGCGTATTCGGGCCGAACCTTGAGCTGAAACGCACTATATCAAGCACCATCGGCGAATCGGCCATTAGAATTCACGATGTCGTGACCAATCTCGGCAATACCCCGGCGCCTCATATGCTCTTATATCATTGCAACTACGGTTGGCCGTTGGTTGATGAAGGTACGGAGATTATATGGAAAGGAAAATGCGTCTCTCGCGGCCTGGATATGGATAATGCCATATTCAACAGCAGACACGATTTCCGAAAATGCCAGAAGCCCCGCAACAGTCACAGAGGCGGCGGAGAAGCCTGCGGTTTTATTGACGTGGCACCAGACAAAAAGGGTGTTTGCACCGTCGGTCTTTACAACCGGCGGCTCGGCCTTGCGCTTGTTTTGGAATATAAGAAGAAGCAATTACCCTGGCTAAGTAATTGGCAGCACTGGGGCCCCGGCGAATACGTTACGGCACTGGAGCAGGGAACGAATCCGCCAATCGGCCAGAGTAAAGCCAGAAAACAGAAGGAGCTAATTCACATCGCCCCGGGAAAGAGCAAAACTTATGACCTTAAAATAACAGTTTTAACCGATGAAGGACGAATCAAGCGTTTTCTAAAGACCGCAGGTCAATAATTATGACAGAGCATATATTTACCGGTTTTGGATTCGGGCCAATCCAGGGCGGGCTGTTCGTCAAGGAAGCATTTCAAAGCGGCAATTTTACGCGGATAGTTGCAGCCGAGATTGACGCCGAGTTAGTTGACGCAGTCGGGGCCAACAAGGGAAGTTATTATGTCAACGTAGCCGGAGCCGACGGCATCGAGGTGTTAAAGATTGACAATGTTGAACTGCTTGACCCCAACGTCGCAGGAGACAATCAAATTCTTCTTGAGGTTTTAGCCGAATCCACGGAAATAACTACCTGCCTGCCCTCCGTTGATTTCTACGAATCGGATGGAACCGGTAGTGTCGCCTCATTGATAGCGGAGGGTTTGAAAAACAGCAAGGCGAATGCAACGATAATTTATAGCGCTGAAAACAACAACCACGCAGCAGAGATACTGGAAAAAGCCGTTGCCAAAAAAGTTGGTGCCCCGCTACAAAAAAGGGTACAGTTTCTAAACACCGTAATCGGCAAGATGAGCAGGGTCGTTATCGACCCGTCTGTCCTTGGGACTCCTTACGGAGAAATCGCAGAGCTGAAACTAAAACCCATAGCACCGGGTATCAAACGCGCCTTTCTGGTGGAAGAGTTCAATCGAATACTGGTAAGTCGAACGCAGATTGCTGATTTCAAACCCGGCATTGAAGTGTTTATTGAAAAAGATGACTTGTTGCCTTTCGAGGAAGCAAAGCTGTACGGCCACAACGCCATACATTCCCTGCTCGGCTTTCTCGGCGCCGTCAGCGGCTATACCGGGATGACCGAACTCAAAGCAGACCACGCCATTATGGAAATCGGCAGAGCCGCTTTTTTACAAGAGTGCGGCGCCGCACTTATAAAAAAGTATGCACAGCTAAGAGATGAGCTTTTTACCAAAGCAGGGCAAAGACGCTATGCCGAGGACCTGCTCGAACGAATGACCAACCCGTATCTGGCAGATACGGTTGCAAGGGCTGGTCGCGATGTGGTGCGCAAACTTGGGATAAACGATAGGATATTTGGAACTATGGCTCTAACATTGGAATATGGCACCGAGCCGAATAATATGGCTTTAGGAGCAATGGCCGGCATCGCCGTGCTGCTGGACAAGGCCGAAGAAAACAATCTGCCCGCCGATTTACGTTTTGGCGACTGGCGTAAATTAGACGATGCCAAAATTGAAAAAATTATCAATTGGCTCTGGAAAGGCCAAACCAGCACATACGCTCAGCAGCTTATCAGATACGTCCAGAACGCCGGAAAACGTCTCACGGCCTTCATAGCGGAGAGATGAAAGCGAAAGGCGGAAGGGGATTCCTGCTGGTGTTTACCTCGCACCAGGAATGCGGGGCAGGAATGACAAACAAAGATTGACAGCAGAGTTGATTCGGTCTACAATGCTGCCGAACAAGTTTGGAAATGGTTTATTTTAGAAAGGATTAATTATGGATTTTGAGCAGAACAATAATTTATCAGAACCAACACAACCGCAGCCGTCAGAGCCAATACCCGTCGTGGTCCAGAGCGGGCCGGTAGTAAAAACGGCAAGGAAAGGAAGCGGCTGGAGAATCTTCTGGGGCATTATTTTAGCGCTGTCGGTTATGGCAAATATCGCACTATTTTTGATACTAATGGGCGTAATTGCACTCTTTGCGACAGGGCCGAGAGGCCTCCTTAACGAAGAAGTTATACGAAAGGGGCCGAGAAAAAATAAAATTGCAGTAATTAGGGTCGAAGGCATAATATACGGCGAACAAGCTAAAGACGTGTACAGGCAGCTAAATGCGGCCCGGCAGGACAAGCGGGTAAAAGGATTGATTGTTCGCGTAAATTCGCCTGGCGGAACAATTTCAGGCAGTGACCAAATCTACAAGGAAATCCTCAAGTACCGGGAAAAAGAAAATAAGCCGGTCGTCGCATTTATGCAGGGTGTCGCTGCTTCGGGCGGCTATTACACGTCCGTTGCGTGCGAGAAAATCATAGCTGAACCCACCACGATTACCGGCTCCATCGGCGTAATAAGCTGGTATTTTGTTGTTCAGGAATTGCTGGAGAATAAACTCGGCATTTTACCGGTTGTTGTCAAATCAGGCCAAAAAAAGGATTGGCCCAGCTCATTCAGGAAACCGGATACGGAAGAACTTCTGTATATTAAAAACAAAGTAATCAAACCTGCCTTTGAGAGGTTCGTGGAGGTTGTTGCCAAAGGGAGGAAGAGTTCACTGACGGAAGCAGATATCAGGCGGCTGGCTGACGGCGGTATCTTTGGTGCCAAGGAGGCACAGAAAGAAAAGCTAATAGACGATGTTGGCTATCTGGACGACGCAATAGAGCTGGTTAAGTCAATGGCGAAGATTGATAAGGCCCAGGTTGTGGAATATCGCAAGCCGTTCTCTTTGACCGGCTTTTTAAGCTACCGCAAGCCAAACTTCTTAAAAATCGACAGAACCACGCTATACGAGCTTAGTACACCGCAGATATTGTATCTTTGGAGTGCATATTAACAGCCGACAGCGGCAGAAGAAATTGGGCGATGTTAAAAACTGGGCTGGTGATGATTTCGCTTGACAAAAAACAGCTTTCAAGCGATATTCCCCTTTTACAGTCTAAGGAAGCCCTGCAATGATACGCCTTATTGAAGACAATTACGAATCGCTCAAGCACCTGTGTAAGCAGTATTATGTCCAGCGGTTTGAGATATTCGGCTCAGCGCTGACCGGCGAGGGATTCAACCCTGAAAATAGTGACTTGGATTTCCTGGTGGAATTTCTGCCTCTCAAACCGGGTGAACATGCCGATGCTTATTTTGGCCTGCTTGAGGCATTGCAGGATTTGTTCAACAGGCACGTTGATCTGGTTGAAACCAAGGCTATACGTAATCCTTACTTCCTCGAATCCATCAATAAGAACAGGAGGCAGATATATGCAGCCTGAGATATACAAATTTCTGTACGACGTTAAATTAGCCTGTCAGGCACTACTGGAATTTACATCTGATAAATCGCTCAGTGATTACGAGACTGACCTTTTGCTGCGCAGTGGCATTGAACGACAGCTCGGAATTATCGGCGAAGCCCTGAATCAGGCATTGAAAATCGACCCAACTCTTGGCAAAGAGATTACCGGTATTGGTCAAATCATCAATCTTCGCAATGTCATCATACACGGTTATGCTGATATTGAGAATGAAACCATCTGGGGTATTTTGCAGAACGATTTGCCCATCCTTCACGAACAAGTTCGGAAGCTACTTGACGAAAAAAACAGTCACTAACCGGCAGACAGAGCACTGTTTCCCCCTGAATCTTTGATGCAACATCGTCGGCTCATCTACTTGACCGGTTGTAAGCTGGCCGTCCCGGAGAATCTGGGGCAGGTGGGGATAGTTGCTCGAAAAGAGCTGGTGGTTTGTTTGTGGTGTTTTTGCAATGGGCGATGCAGGATTCGAACCTGCGACCGGTTGATTAAGAGCCGGCACACTGAAAACGCTGAGCCGCTGCAAAATAGAGCACTTACAAAATCTATGCGGTCCCACTTGCCACAAAACTTGGCGCGTGGGGATACTCAGACTGTAAGACAACCTTGCGCTGCCCCCATTTTTTGTGCCAGTATTTATGAGAGTATTTCACACTCTGTCTGCCTGTTCTGGAACAGGCAGAGCGTAGCAGCGCCAGGCCTCTCTTTCCGGATTATCGTTTGGCGCCCAGGGCAACCAACAGCCAGAAAGTCAGAAGAATCGAGGCCGGAAAATTGAGCGAATTTTGCAGTCTGTACCGCATTCTAATATCCTCTATAAAAACCCCGCTATTTTCCTACTTCGAAGCTCCACACATCGCCCGTCCTGGCAACACCTGACTTATCCACGGCGTCAATCCGCCAGTAGTATGTTTTACACGCGTCTAATGGGCCGGGCTCGAAGATATTGTTCTTCTGATTTCCCTTATATTCTTTGCCGTTGCGAGTTGCGTTTGTCACTGTGCTTCTGTTGGTCCCGAAGTAAACATCGTGCGAAGCGGCTTTGTATCCGCCCAGCCACATAAGGTCCGCATTCACTTTGACGTTTTTCGCCCGATGGGGCGGTATCGGCATAGAGGCCTTTGGCAGCTTACAGCCCGGAATCCAGTAACTCCCGGCGCCGTATTCATACGCCCCGATGTCAGGGGAGCCGCCCTTGTACTTGTCCGTAGTGCCCGGGATGACCTGCCCGGCGTCAATAAGCAGCGAACCTTCTCTGGGCCGAAAGTCAAAATTAGCGGGACCCATCAGCATTGGTGCGCTACCCTGATAGTTGTCTGCCACTTCTCCAAAGGGCAGCTCCATTTTACCTCCCCGGCGAATCTCCCCCGTGAACAGGCCCGATATAACCGGCGCGCAGTTATTGATGGTCCGCGTGTTCCGGTTTTGCTTATCCAACAGCGGCCACTGTTTCGCCCACGCCTTAAACGGCTCAGCCCGGCGGGGAATCAGGATATCTATCTCGTCGTTGTCGAAACAGGTGTTGTTGTACACCTTATTGTTGTCGCCCTTAACGATTATGCCTTTATACCTGCAATTCCAGACGACGTTGTGATGTACGGTGAGCCCGCGGGTCTGGTCGTCGCCGCGGATGCCGTTGCCGCCCCAGTTGAAAGCGATATGGTCGTGCACCCAGTTATAACGTATCACGGTCCCGGCAATATTCGGACTGCCGGCCTGAAACAGCGCCCCGTCGCTTTGTACCAACCCTCCATGATGAACGTAATTGTATTCGGCGATGGTGCGCCCTTTTGATGCTAATCTTATACCCTCAGAGCCGCCTACATTGAATACCGTGCATCTGCTAATCACAGAGCTGGACGATTGGCGCATATCGACCCCAAATCCGCTGCCCAAACCCCTCCAGCCGATATCGTGGATTAGACAATTTTCCAGACTGTTTTCTGTTCCTCTCATTGTAAGTCCGGGTGCGTCGCTATACGCCACACTGCAATTCCTCACTGTATTGTGCGAACCGGACATCAGCGTCGGCGGCAGCACATCCTTCGATTCAATGACCCTTCTCGAACAGGTCGGAAAAAGCAAATGACAACTGTCCACCGTGCAGTAATTGCCTTCAAACTTGAATGTGGCGGCAAAGAAGTGAAAACCGGAGATTTCAATGCAGTCCTTGCCGCTTACTTCGAAAGCATAGTCCCGCGTTTTGCCTTCAACTCTGTGAGAAGCAGGATTCTTTCCATCCGGCGTCCAGAGATAAAGCGTTCGGTTTGTGGTGTCCAGAAACCACTCAGTAGGCATATCCAGTGCTTCGAGTTTCCACGACAGGAAATAGTGGTCAAAACCTTCCCATCGTTTCTTATATTGTAACCTCTCCGACAGGTCTCGGTCATATTCGAACGCATCACTTCCCGCATTGTGCTTGCGAACTATCCGTCTCCACGTCTTCCATGCCCCGACATTCAGTGTTGCAATGGCGCCGGTCCAGTCGATGCCCGTCCCGGCGAGTTGTCGGTCAACTATTTTTCCGTACTTGCTTCCCTCGCCAGCCGTTCCCCACGTTTGCTTGTCCCATCGCTCTTCGAAAGGTTGGTTGGGCCAGCGGGCTTCGACCATCATTTCACCATCAACAAAGAGCTGGACAAAATCCCTGTCAACACGGCTCTGATATATCTTGCCTTTGTAAACTTTCCAGTCTCTGTAAATAGGTTCTGTCCCGCAGAGCGTAACCTTCTCACCAGGGTAGGCAACAAAACGAATGGGCTTGCCTTCAGAGCCGGAGTTCCTGGGCCGGACGGTCTCGCGGTACGTCCCCTCGCGAACGTAACACGTGTCCCCGGCGTGCATCATGTCCGCCGCTTTCTGGATAGTACGGAACGGATTCTGAAGCGTTCCGGGATTCGTGTCTTTACCTCTAAGGGACACATAGAATTCTGCAGCCTGGATAGTCGAGCCGAACGCCGGGATTGATATCGTCAATCCCATCAGAACAAGCCAACCGACAGTAACTCCCACAATAGTACTAATTATCTTCATAAAATCTTTTCCGTCTTTTCAACGGCTTTTCTCCAATCTCCTTCTAACGGATATTTCCCATATAACGTCTACTCACCTACGCCGCCGAGCTTGTCCGTTATTAAAACCAGTTCATTCTGCTTAAGTCAACCGGTTTTAGCGAGTAATCCTTGACTGACTAAGCGCCAAATGGTATTCTAAGTTGCATAACAGTATATTCTAAAACGGAACAAGCCCGGATATAAAAGGAGAAAAAAGTGGAAAAGATGACTCGCCGACAATTTATGAAAATCCTCGGACTTTCAGCAGCGGCCGCAGTCCATCATTTTGCCGGGCCAAAGGCCGTATCCGCACAGGCGTCCCCGGATAAACCGAACATCCTGTTTATCATGTCGGACGACCATTGCTATCAGGCCATAGGGGCCTATGGCTCCCGTCTGGCCAAGCTCAACCCCACACCGGTAATTGATAGATTGGCCAAAGAAGGGGTACTCCTGGATAACTGCTTCTGCACAAACTCCATTTGTACACCCAGCCGTGCCTGCATTATGACCGGCCAGTACAACGCAGTCAATGGAGTTTACGACCTGGGCGGTAAACTGCTGCCAGAGCATCAGTACCTGGCCATCGAGATGAAAAAGGCCGGTTATCAGACAGCGGTGATTGGCAAATGGCACCTCAAGACTGACCCGAACTTCGACTACTATAAGGTCCTGCCGGGCCAGGGCTCATATATGAATCCCACCTTCAAGGAAAAAGGCAAAGGCAGGGTCAAAATGCAGGGCCACTCATCTGGCTGCATCACCGACTCTGTGCTGGCGTATCTGAAGAACCGTGACAAGACCACGCCCTTCTTCCTTAAATATCATTTCAAGGCCCCACACGACATGTTCCAGAATGCGCCCCGCTATGAATCGTACCTGGCCGATGTTGAGATTCCGGAACCCGAAAGTCTGTGGGACAACAGGAACAACGGCTCTATTGCCACACGCGGCCATAAGGATGAGCTGCTGCGCTACATAGGGACTTCCATCGGCAGACGTAACCTCCGGCGAAACTACACGAAGAACTGGGCCAAAGACCCGGCATTGACTGACGACCAGGCCAAACGCCAGGCCTATTTAGAGTACCTGAAGAAATTTCTGCGTTGCGTCAAAGGTGTGGACGATAACCTCAAACGTGTCATCGACTACCTCAAAGAAAATGGCATTTACGACAATACCGTAATAATGTACACCGGTGACCAGGGCTTTATGCTGGGCGAGCATGACTACCAGGACAAGCGCTGGGCATACGAGGAGTCTATGCGTATGCCTTTTATAGTACGTTATCCTAAGACCATTAAGGCCGGTACCCGCACCGATGCTATCGTAGAGAACGTGGATTTTGCGCCTACGATACTGGATTTCGCAGGGGTTGCGACACCGAAGTATATGCAGGGCCGCAGCTTTAAGTCTATTCTGGAGACGGGACGTGAGCCTCGGGACGCCAAGCAGGCCGCCTACTACCATTACTGGATGCACATGGCCCATCACGACAACCCTGCCCATATTGCCATCCGCACAAAGCGCTATAAGTTAATCATGTTCTACGGTACGAGCCAGAATAAATCGACACCGCAAACACCGCCAGGCTGGGAACTATATGATTTGAAAAACGACCCTTACGAAATGAACAACCTGTACGATGTTCCCAAGTACAAGGGTATCATCGCTCAGCTCAAACAGCAGCTAAAGGCGCTTCGTTCCAAGTACAAAGAGGATGACCCCAGGTTTGCTTTTAACAAAGTCATCAATGAATTCTGGGATTACGATGAAGCCGCTCGACTCAAAGCCATTGAAATATCCCATGCCTACCTGAAATCGAAAAGTAAAAGGCGATAGCAACAAAGCAGCAGGAAAAAGAAGGGAAAGATATAGCTCAGGTCGGCTCGGTACGCTAAAGTTGACCCCGATATGGAACAACCATTGTCAAGTCATCATATTCAGTTGTTTTGTTGTTTTTCTACATTTTCCTAATAACACCTCAAGGTGCAGGCTGTTTCGGGACCACGCCCTTCTCAATTAACTCCGTGATAATCCTCAAAACGTCTTCTTCTTTTAAGCTTTCTCTGCAACTCGCGAAACCTGCTCACAGCAAGCTCAACGGATGCCTACGATTCTTCAGCGGTAACTCAACAGGCGCATTCAGCCGGTGTGATTCATATACCGCCAATATCATCTCCAATGCCGCCCGCCCGTCATACATACTACACTTCGGCTGCATGTTCGTCTCGATGGCCCGAATCAAATCGAGTGCAACCAGACGATTGCCAAAACGGTGGGAGCGGTCACTACGGGTTTCCGGTTTATCGACTCCGGCACTGGATATCTGCTTCCATCGAGCCTTGCTGCGTCCGGGCTGCCAGGAGGAATCTTCCACAAACCAAATTTCGGGCAGAGCGCCGGTTGTCATTGTAAGTATTCCCTTGCTTCCGTAAACCTGCAGGCCGAAACGCTTCGACACACCATCTCTGGCACGCTGTGTCGAGAAATAGCCCATCGTCGTTCCCTCAAAATGATACATTGCGTGGATTTCATCGCCGGCGAGCAGACCAATGCCCTCGGCTCCGTCACGCACCTCGTTTCGGGTTACCGGCTTTCCACCATCTCTGACGCGCGCGAAACACCACTGTGGATTACCAGCAAAGAAACGTATCAGGTCCATGATGTGGGTACCGAGCACCATAAGGTCCTCACCGCCGCCGCGACGGTCCTCTTTGCCACGCCCGCGCAACTCAAGTATATCTCCAAGTTTGCCGTCTGCGATGATTTTCTGCACGTGTTGCAGTGTCGGGCTGTAGCGGGTCTGATGAGCGATGGCCAGTTTCAAATTCCGCTTTTCAAGGGCAGCGACCATTTCGTCAGCCTGTTCGAGGGTCTGGCACATAGGTTTTTCAAGAAAAACGTGACAGCCGAACTCTGCACATGCCAATACCATGTCCCGGTGGCAGTCCAACCAGCGAGGAGCTACACTAACGATTTGCGGACGCTCCTTCTCCAGCAGCCGGCGGTAATCTGCGTAGGCTCTGGGCGCTTTAAGCCGTTTGGCTGCTGCGGCACGGCCTTTGGGGTCTTGGTCTGCTACAGCCGCCACCTCCACCTGGTCTATGTCGTTCCACACCACGTCCAGCCCGTGACCATAGTTCCCCTTCCCGGTCCTGCCGATTACCGCAACCCGATACTTGGAGCCCTCCCGAAAGGGACGCCCCTTGGCGTTGGCGTTAGCACGACACGGCCGGGCCGCAGCCAGGGCCGCCAGGCCAACCGCCGTGTTCTTGATAAACTCTCGTCGTTTCATAGATTCACTCCCACTTGCCCCCCTGCTTCTTGCGAAGCAAACCGGGGGACTTCGCAGTCCACCCGTATTTGTAACTGTTAAACGTTTTCCATAGACGCCTTTCGAACAGACAAAACCGCAGTTTTAAGTTTGGCAACCGAGGAGGATAGAACAATCAGTGTAAAAAGCTAATCATTGCCTTACTTGCCCCGTTAGAAATTTCACAGAGCGCAAGAATATCGTAAAAAAGGCGAGTTTTCTAACGGGGCTTGTCCAGCTCGATGACGGATATCGTATGAGGTTTGTCATAGACATTGCCGCCGCCGGGCAGGTCGATGTTCGAGACATATATCTTGTTATTGCGGAGGCAAACCTCAGAGGGCCTGTCCAGGAGCCCACCGACGCCGCCTGAGTTATTAGCGTTTTTCGCTATAGTTGTCACCTTACCCGTTTTGGCATCCACCTTATGAACAGCGTTGCCAACGAAATCAGCGATATAGAAGTCACCGGTTTTCGGGTCAATCTTCAGCCCATCTGTGCTTTCCATTCCCTGGCCCTTCGCGAAGACCTTTTGAGAAGCAACCTTGCCGTCCTTATCGAAGCTAATCTTAATCAGGCTTGCCTCACCAAAGTTACAGACATACATGTTGCCTTTCGAGTCAAACCCCATACCGTTAGCGCCGACGCGCCAATCCGGATTATCTGTGAGGAAGGTGGTAATAAGATGCTTATCCTTACCGCCCGGAAGGAGTTTTATCGGCTCTCCTTCGAACTCAGAATAACGAAAACGGTACACGCCGCTCGGCATCGGAGCTGCTTCGATGTCAAGAGAGGTTTCGGTAACATAGACACTGTCGCCACGGCATGATACCGCATTTGACTGGATAAAGCCGGTAACGAGAACTTCGCACCCAACCGCCTTTCCATCCTCCATCACAATTCGCAAAAGGCGCGACTTATAATCGTTGCTGGTAGGCGACTGATTGTCGGCAACATAGAAGTTGCCGTCCGGGCCAATGTCAATACCGAGAGGGCCGGCTTTCTTCGTCTCCGGATGCGGCGGAAAAGTGAAAATCTCACTGATTTTATCATCCGCCGTGATCTTGAGAAGCTTGGCTGAATAGCTATCGTCATTATAGTTGGGACAGCACAGGAAAATATTGTTGTCACCATCCACGACCATCCCGTCAGGGGTGTTGTATTTCTCAGGCAGATTAACAGCTATCGTCGGCGTCTTCAAATCAGAAGTGTCGCTACAGCCGGACAATATCAAAATGATACTCAGCAAGCAGCACCAATTAGGCGTGAGCCTATGCTCGATTGGTGCTGCTCTATTGTTCACGACGCCTAAGTGCAGGGGTTTGCCAATTCGCTTCATAATTACTCCTCATATAGTTAAGTTAACAGTTTTTGTTATAGAACGACCATTGCCAAGTCGTCATATTCAGTTATTTTTGTTCTTTTGTACGTCAAGGTGACCTGCCCGCGTTTTTAATGAGCGATACAGGGCTCGAACCTGTGACCTGCTGATTAAGAGTCAGCTGCTCTACCAACTGAGCTAATCGCCCTGATTACCGGCAAATTTCCGCTTACTTTACATCCGACAGGCCGGCTTTGCAAGAAAATTTTAGCAGGTCATTGCGAGCAGCGCGAAGCGATGCGCGGCAATCTAACTGTCAAATTTGAAATGTGCAATCCGAAATCTGAAATTGTCTCTACACAAAATCCTGATATCCTGATTCCTGATATCCTGCAACCTGATTTCCTAATCACCTGATAACCCAAGCAACCAATCTCTAATCCCTAATCAACTAATCTACTATATCTCACCCGCCCCAAATCCTCCCCAGCCCTCGGCTTGCGAAAAACAAACAAATGCTCGTGCATTATTAAGTAAAACTTGTCTCGCATAGCTTTCGATTCCCAGCGTTTGGTGGAAGAACAGTGGTGCTGAACCTTAATAATGTCCTCCTTTAACACGAAGCCGACTTTTAGAAAGCGCTGCATAACCTGAAAAGCAAGCGGGACATAGTGCTTTCCCTTACGCGTATCGCCAATAAGTATCGCACAATACTTGTCCGGCTTGAGAACGCGGAATAATTCTTCGGCGATTTTTTCAATTTCATCGCAAAACTTCGGCAGACTGCTGATATTCGAGAGGTCTGCTGGTATCTTACCGTCTGAGTACTTGATTATGTTCATATATGGCGGATGAGTTAGAACTAAGTCGAAAGAATCATCTTTTAGAAACGATAAATCACGCGCATCGCCGACCTTTACTGTTTGTTTACTGGACGGCTGATGTTTAAATTGCAGCGCCTCTTCGGCCAGCTTCACCGCCTCCGGATTGATATCCATCCCCAAGGCGTGTCTTGCTAAAAGTTTTGCTTCGATGAGTGTTGTGCCCGCCCCAACCATCGGGTCAAGGATAGAATCACCTTTGGCTGTATACATCTCAATTATATTGCGTGCTATCTGCGGCGCAAAATTGCCGCGATATTTGGAATTATGCGTAGCCCAATTCCCACGCTCAGGAAAAGACCAGACTGTAGTATATTCAGGAGAATACTCGCAAGGTACTTTATGATTTGTTTTAGGCATCTTAGTCAAGAGTAAAGCTCGGGAAATACAAACTTCTTTAGAAACCCGGTTCTGGCATAGAAGGCTCTCGATGTACTACCGTGACCGGGGCCTTTCGTTCTCGGTTGAATGTAGACGCCCATCTTACCTGTTAGGACCTCAAAGCCTTTGTCTATTATTGTATCACGGACCAAGTTATAATCTTCTCTGATCTGCTCGTAGACTTCCTGATCATCAAGATCGAAAGTGACAACCGAATGCAAAAGAGACTCTTCCTCTTCTTGGCTCATCCAAATACGAGCGACAATAACGGCCTTTCTCAATTTTCCTAGTAGGTGGCTATTTTCAAATTCGGTTTTCGCTACGTTGTACGGATCAATCATCGTTATGGCCATCGTTTCTTTTACAGTCAAAGAACCAGACCTCAAACGCTTGAGAGAGCACACCTTCAATTCCCAGGAGCCAAAATTAGGGGATTGAGCTGAACTGAGTGGCAAACCCAAAAATCGCTCTATGACGTGACCGGCCCAACCTTTGTTCTTTCTGCCTTCACGAAAGACAGTAATTCCATAAACATCGGCAAGTTTCCGTAAATCCTTGCCGACTATTTCCTGTATTTTTCTAACGGCGTCGTTTCTTTCCATTTGGGTGTGGTATCCTCTACTAGTAATTTGTTATTATGAGTTCCTTAATTTGCCCTCGGCCAGAAGCTTTACAATTTATAACTCTGGCCGCTTTAACTGTATCAATTGTGAATTCCTTGTAGTGATCCTGAAAAAAGCGATCTGTTGGGTCTTCGTTTTTGGGGTCTGAGTTGCTCAAAAGGAATTTTGCGCCCTTACTATTTATTTGCCTGCAAAACTCAGCAAGACGAAGCTGATCATCTTCGGTAAAACTATCTTTCGAATAGGAAGTAAAACTTGCGGTCGGACTTAGCGGTCGGTATGGGGGATCGAAATATACAAAAGAGTGGCTGTTGATGTATTGGTGACTCTTAGTGAAATCGCCACAAATTACTTCGGCATTTTGCAAAACGTCTGATGCGTTCCGTAAATTAGCCTCATCGCATATAGTTGGATTATTATAATCCCCGAAGGGAACGTTAAACTCGTCCTTTCGGTTGACACGGTAAAGGCCGTTGTAACAATTCTTGTTAAGAAAAATCAGCTTGGCAGGCGAGCGGTCCGCATTGAACTGCTCGCGTATCTCGTAGTAGAAATCCCTTCGTCCGGAACGCTTTCTTAGAAACGCTGCTTCTAAAGAACGTAGCTCGTCAATCAGCGCATCAACATTGGTCTTGATTTCATTGAAGCAGTTGACAAGGTCTTGGTTTATGTCGAAAAGGAAATGGCGTTTGATCTCCGGGTACTCCTGAGCGATGTGGAAAAAAACCGCCCCGCCGCCAACGAATGGCTCGACATAGGTATCGATTTCCCCAGTTTTCAGACCTGCAGGTAAACGACGGCCGATCTCAGCCAAAAGCTGACCTTTGCCGCCCGCCCATTTCAAGAACGGTTTAGCTTTTGCCGAGGCTAGTTTTTTTACGATAACAGGCATGGGTGTTATTATAAACGAAAATTAAGCGAAGACAAGGAATGCACGTAAAAAAAGGCGTGCGGAGGTTTTAATTGATTATTGATTAACGATTCCGCCACACGGACGGCAGGTCGTCGAGAATCAGTCAGAAAACTTGAATTTTCAGGATAGACTTGATATTATATTGTAAATGGCTCATCAGCGTAGCTGAGTAAGGCTATATGCGAAATCCCACCTTAAGTAAGTAACAGGAGGCACTATTATGAAGGAAAAAGTTAAGAAAGCAATTTCCCGCCGGACCTTTATGGGCGCCGCGGCCTCAACGGCCTTTGCCTTCTCCATTGTTCCCAGCAAGGTTTTCGGCAAAAACGCACCAAGTAACAAGCTTAATCTAGCGATCATCGGCGCCGGTGGTCAGGGTGGCTACAGCCTCAAGAACACAACGAGTGAAAATCTCGTGGCGATAGCCGATGTTGACAAGGTGCGTTCCGCCAAAGCGGTGAGGAATAACCCCAGTGCCAAATTCTTTACTGATTTCCGCGTAATGCTCGACAAAATGGACAAGGATATCGATGCTGTCATGGTCTGCACGCCTGACCATACTCACTATATCGCTGCAATGGCTGCGATGGAGAGAGGCAAACACGTATATTGTGAGAAACCTTTGGCCCATTCGGTTTACGAAGTCCGCAAGCTCACCGAAGCTGCCCGCAAATACAAAGTCGCCACGCAAATGGGCAACCAGGGTCACTCTTCTGAGCACATTCGTCTGTGCTGTGAATGGATTGCCGACGGCGCCATCGGCGATGTCCGCGAAACACACGCATGGAGCAATCGTCCGCAGGGCGGGTATGCTTTCCCCTCGAGTTTGCCGCGGCCGACAGACACTCCGCCGGTACCGGACACGTTAGACTGGAAACTGTGGCTTGGCCCTGTGCAGCATCGCCCGCATCATCCGATCTATGCCCCGGTCTTCTGGCGCGGGTGGCTCGATTTCGGCACCGGTGCGCTCGGCGATATGGGATGTCATATTCTCGACCCTGCATTCTGGGCATTAAAACTTGGCAGCCCGGTCAGCGTTATAGCCGACACTTCATATAATCCCGGTATGGATTTTTGGGGCAAGGTCCTCGACGGATCCAAGAGTTGGAAATCCGAAATTGCCGACAATATCAAGGCAATGAAGAAAGAAACATATCCGGCCGCTTCGCGCGTAACTTATGAATTTGCGGCTCGCGATGGAATGCCTCCAGTGAAATTAACCTGGTACGATGGCGGCATTTTCCCGCCGCCCCATAAAGATATGCCTAAGGGCTTTAACGGTAACGGCGCAATTCTTATTGGCGACAAGGGTATAATCAAACACGGCTCCCACGGCGCCAAAGGTGCCAGAATAATCCCCGAAGAGAAAATGCAAGCGTACATTAAGAGCGGGCTGCCAGAAAAGGCTATCAAGCGAGTGCCCGGCCACCATCAGGACTGGCTCAATGCCTGCAAAGGCGGCGATCCCGCAAGCAGCAACTTCGACTACGGCGGCCCGCTGACCGAGATGGTACTTCTTGGGGTTATTGCGATGCGTAACAGCGGGACGAAGCTACTGTGGGATAACGAGAAGATGAAGTTTACAAATAAAAAAACGACAGCTAACGAACTTATCAAGCCGGAATATCATAACGGCTGGACGCTGTGATTAGCTGCCGGATTTTACGGAGTAATCTAAATGGATAGACGACAATTTTTGAAAATGGTATCTGCGGGTGTATTAGCCGCAACTGGTATGCCTTCTATTGTTGATGCGCGAAAAAAGAACAACAAACCGAATATCCTTTTGATTATGGCGGACGACATGGGATATTCCGATATCGGCTGCTATGGCGGCGAGATCAATACGCCGAACCTGGACGGCCTGGCGGCAGGTGGGATACGTTTTACACAGTTTTACAACTGTGCCAAATGCAGTCCGACCCGCGCATCTCTCTTGACGGGGCAGTACGACCAGGCGGTGGGAGTCAGGAATATGGAGAATGGCGCGACATTCGCCGAGGTGCTGCGTGAAGCCGGTTATCGAACAATCGCATCGGGCAAATGGCATCAAAACCCCCTTCCGACAACTCGCGGCTTCGACCGCTATTTCGGCCTGGCCGACGGTTGCTGTAATTTCTGGAATCCCGGGACCAAAGCCAGACCCGGCGAAGGAACGCCCGGCAGAAAAAGACCGGCGCCGCGGCGATGGGCGTTCGAGGGTAAAGCGATCATGGGGTATGTGCCCGAGGACAAGGACTTCTATACTACCGATGCCTTTACACAGTACGCCATCGACAGGCTCGATGAATATAAGAATGAAGACAAACCTATTCTTTTGTATCTTCCGTTTACGGCGCCTCATTATCCGCTGCACGCCTGGCCGGAGGACATCGCGAAATATCGCGGGAAATACAAAATCGGGTGGGATAAGATACGCGAGAGGCGGTACAAGCGTCAGATACAGATAGGGATGATGGACCCGAAATTTGGGATGTCTAAAAGGGATGAGCGCGTAAAGAAATGGGATTTGCTCAGTGAGTCGGAACAGGACGCCGAAGACCTGAAGATGGCCGTATATGCGGCGATGATTGAACGAATGGATTATGGTATAGGCCGAGTGTTTGCGAAGCTGAAAGAAATCGGAAGATGGCAAAATACGTTAGTGCTCTTTCTTTCTGACAACGGTGGCTGCGCCGAAACTCCCGACAAAACTCCCAAAATACCGCCGGGACCGGTGGAGGGGTATCGGGCTTTGGGCCCGGCGTGGGCCAATGCGAGCAATACGCCGTATCGCAAATACAAATCGACCGACTATGAAGGCGGCAACTGCACGCCGTTTATCGCGCATTGGCCTGGTGTGATTAAGCCTGGGCTGATCACCGATCAGGTAGGCCATATTATCGACGTTCTGCCGACTTTTATGGAGATCGCCGGTGCGAGTTATCCCGATGAGATTGACGGCAGAAAACTTAAACGCCCGGTGGGGAAGTCGCTTTTGCCCATTTTCAAGGGCAAGAGAAGAAAGGGACATGACGTTCTCTATTGGCAGTTCGGCAGGGGAAAGGCCATCCGTATTGGTGACTGGAAACTTGTGAAATATGGTGCTTCGGACTGGGAGCTATACGACATGGCCAATGACAGGACGGAACTAAAGGACCTTGCCAGCCGATATCCGGACAGGGCCAAACAGATGAGCGAAATGTGGGAGAAATGGCGGGCAAACGTCGGACGTAAGACATAGCTGGCACAAGTTAGTATTCTGTAACATCTAATTTGATGATTGGCAGCCTCAAGCCTTCACCAAAAAATCGGGATGAGCTTGGGTATGGTCTGGGAAACAAAAGGAGCCGTACAATGAGAATCAAACTTATACCGAAGATATATTCCTTCGTTTTGATTTGCATACTAAGCTGCTCTGGTTGTGTCTCGGCCGGCCAGATCAACAAGTTAAGTCCCGAAGAGAAGAAGCAGGGATTCAAAATGCTCTTCAATGGCAAGTCGATGGACCAGTGGCGAAATTATAAATCCGAAACCATCCGGCCACAATGGCAGATTATCGATGGCGCAATGGTGATGACCGCCAAGGGAGGTCGCGACCTGATTACAAAGGAAAAATTCGGCTATTTCGATCTCCGCCTGGAATACACCATCGCCGAAAAAGGCAACAGCGGAATTATGTTTCGGGTGGTCGAACAAACCAAGGAGCGAAATCCCTGGCGACTCGCACCGGAATATCAGCTTTACGATTCATTCAACGTGAAGGTTCGCGGCGATCGTTGTGCCGGCGCCCTGTACGGCCTGATTGCCGCCCCCAAAGACCTCGCCAAAAAGCCCGGCGAGTGGAACCAGGTGCGCATTTTGCTCGAGCCTGCCGGCGATACCAAATCTCGGCTTCGCTTCTGGCTCAACAGCCGGCAGACCGTCGATATCATCATCGACCCCGCACCGGACAGCCAGTGGTCCAAACTGCTCGAAAGCAAAAAATCTGAGGACCATTTCGCCAGGGATTTCTTCAGGGCCAGGACCGGTCCCATCCTTCTGCAGGACCACGGCGCCCGTGTCGCCTTTCGAAATATCAGGATACGCAAAATACATGACTCGGGCATCAGGAAACCAGAGAAACAATGAAAACATCCCGTATCCTGTCAGCCGTAACCCTAACAATTCCTTGTATCGCTGTCCTGCACAGCCGTGCCCTTGCCGGAGAAGCAATAGGCGGCAACAAGCTCCGCGTTATCGCAACCAACTAAGGCGAAGCGGCGAAAATCTCCTGCCGTCGTAGGCTCTCAAAATCAACATCACTGTCGAAGCTGAGCTTGTCCGCAAAGGGCAGACGCTGCGGCACCACATGCACCTGCGTGGTGAACTTGTACGTGCCGACCTGGCCGCCGTCGAAATTCAATTCCACAAAAAACGCCGTCCAGCCTTCTTTCGGCACCGGGACCTTAGCTACATATACGCCGCCGCCCTGGTCTGTGAGCGGCGAGCTTTTCCAGACACGCCCGATGGTCCCGATGCGAAAATCCCGCGTTTTTGAAGCGGTGGCCTGCCACAGATTGACCTGGCTCGGTGTTGTAACGGTGGTAACGACAATCGAGCCATCAGGCCTGACGGACCAGCTAAACTTCGGCCGCGCAGAACCCGCCAGCACGGACTTATAAAAGACAGTCAAATTGGCAAAAGCGCCCAGGTTTAGCCCGTGGTCGGTATTGGGCAGGTAGCAAAGGTATTTTTCGCCCGGCAGGTCGTGAAAATAGAACTGCGCCGAATCCGGCAGAAAGAACTGGTCGCCGGTCGCATTCACCAGGTACTTCGGCATTGTAAGCCGATTACGATACTCATACGGGTCCACAATTTTCAGCAGCGCCTGGCCTTTCGGCGTATCCATCCTCTGAAAAACCTTCATTTTCACGTAATCTTGTATAACCGGAGAATAGAAGCCATAGGCACCGAAGTGGTGCTTCATCGACTCATCCATATTCAGCACGTCGATGACGAGCGGCATAATCGCAATGACCCTTTTATCTACTGCGGCGGTCAGCCACGTCGTCCAGCCGCGCTTCGACGCTCCGGAAACAATAAACTTATTTATATTGAGCTTGTGGTCGGTTACAGACAAAATGTGGCTTTGAATTGTATCCATTGCGCGTACCGCACTTTTGACCATTGGCAGCAGCAGCGGCCAGGTCTCGTCGCCGGTGTTTATGCACTTGTCAAGGGTATAAGCGATGATGGCATCTTCATATCGAGGCCGGCCGCCATCGGGAAATTTCAAGGGCTGGTTCGGAACCATTCGCAGTTCCGCGACGACCGTATTCGTGCTCATCGCCAGCATACCCAGCATCATATCTGGGGAAGTTGGGGCCGAGCCGCCGTTACTACCGCCGTTTATAAAGAGAAGTGCCTTATTGCTGCTTACTTTGCTGGGTTTGATTATAGTCAGCCAGTGCTGCCAGAGCGTCCTGTCAACTTCGCTTTTGCTCCGCCAGGACTGCGAAGTCATATCCAGAACGTAGGAGGTAAAGCCCGGGCCTTTGATAGTGTTGACAAGACTATAACGGTAGTTCGCATCCGGTGCCGCCACATAGTCGTCCAGTGCCGTGCCGAAAGCGAGCTGGGCCATACCAAGAACCAGCACAAGCAAAATCGCCAGATAATTTTTTGATTTCATAACTTACCCTTTCCTTGCTTTAGCGGGAAAACGAATAATACCAAATATCAGGGCACGAAGCAAGCCCCTGGAGTTGTTTCGAGATTGGCCCATTCGACTGCGCTCAGGACAGGGTTTGATTGGGTTTGTATCTCGTATTGCGTATTGCGTATTGCGTATCGCGTATCGCGCTGGGGGATTGGGTTTGTTTGGGTTTGAATTGGGTTTGTATCTCGTATTGCGTATTGCGTATCGCGTATCGCGCTGGGGGATTGGGTTTGAATTGGCTTTGTTTTCCGGGACTGCGAAAATGTCATTTCTTTCATAATCCTTTGTGACATATAAGTTTACGTTCATTTGGGCCTTTCGGAGATTGGGTTTGATTGGGTTTGAATTGGGTTTGTTTTTTCGGACTCTCCGCTGCCATTTATTTTCATAAACCACTGTATGAATAGACGTTACGTTCATTTGGGCATCCAGCAAATTGGCTTTGTTTTGCATAAAAAGGGTCGATTTGTAGAGGACTCTTTACAAGTGTAAAGATGCCAAGACTGGCAAAATCCGAAATTCTAAGCTCTAAATCTCCCTGCCTACGACATTCTGGGACAGGCGAAACAATATCAAAAT
>Ga0209979_1001011_pt1 | contig 33220 bp, 35 predicted proteins | sample AnhtaG_FD_183114 | JGI IMG/M metagenome (GOLD analysis project Ga0209979, IMG submission 183114) | Deep subsurface microbial communities from Anholt, Denmark to uncover new lineages of life (NeLLi) - Anholt_01485 metaG (SPAdes) (version 2) | ecosystem: Environmental > Aquatic > Marine > Oceanic... | reverse complement strand
GCAACACTGCCATAAATTTGTCGTGAATCTGTTGAAGGAGAAGGATAATCTCTTCGAGTTTGTAAAAAATCCGCATGTGGAGAGTACCAATAATATGGTGGAACGAGCCATACGTGCTCCTGTGACTACAAGAAAAATAAGTGGTGGCAGCCGATCGCAGAAGGGTGCAGAAAATTACGAAGTTCTTCTAAGTGTTACCCAAACTCTCCATAAGAATGAGAAAAATATTGTAGAACACGGACCTGAAATCCTACTAACTTCATATGGCTGACCTCTTACCCCTGGTCAAAAGTGTTTTCCATGATGATAAAGAAACCGGTGGACGACCGCATACAGATGAACTCGTAATAGTTCGGTCCATGCTCCTACAGGCATGGTATAATCTGTCGGATCCAGAGTTGGAGTTTCGATGTCATGATCGACTAAGTTTCCGGAATTTCCTAGGGTTTCCAGAAAAGATACCTGATTTCAGTACGATCTGGCGGATTCGTGATCGACTTGAGACAGATGGAGTGGATACATTAATTTGGGCTGAACTGCAACAGCAGCTTGATGATAAAGGATTCAAAGTAGAGAAAGGAACTATTCAGGACGCTACTTTCATTGAAGCTGATCTTGGAAAGAAACGATAGAGTAAGGAGAAGAAAGCTAAGAAAAAAGGTAAAACCATTGAGTATAGTGAGAAACAACTCAGCCATATTGACAAGGATGGATCATTTTCTGTGAAACATGGTCAGGTTCATTATGGGTATAAATCCCATATCAAGTTGGATGTTGATCATCATCTCATCCGTGATGTTGAAGTTACAACTGCAAGTGTTCATGATAGTGAGGTGGATTTATCTAAACGTGATGAGGTAGTATATCGTGATAAAGGGTACACTGGGAGAGAGACAAAGGCAAAAGGAAATGGTAGTATGAAACGAGGGAATCTCAGTATTTGGGAGAAACTGCGGAACAAACGGATAGCGAAGAAACGTGCTCTGGGTGAACGACCATTCAGTGTTATCAAACGAACATTCAATGGCGGTCGAACATATGTGAAAACACTCTCTCGTGTTCGTGTTAAGGAGATGTTCAAGTGTTTTGCTTATAATCTTTATCAGTTGGTTACCTTGGAATGGAAACGGGTTAGCGGTAGCTAGGTCAACAATCAAAAAATAGTATAAAAAAGGGTTAAAAAACCAGGAAAATAAGAGAAAAACACAAGATAATGTAAGGTTTAGCGTGATTTCACACGTTAAGATGGAAAATTGAATAAAACAGAAAGTTATTCAAAGTCCTCTATTATTTCCCTTTCTGGCTATGAAAGGTGACACTATGGTTAAAAAAGCTTTAATAACTGGAATAACCGGGCAAGACGGCTCATATCTTGCAGAGTTTTTGCTGTCCAAAGGTTATGAAGTTCATGGAATTATTAGAAGAGCAAGTACCTTTAATACATCAAGAATTGACCACATTTATGTAGATCCTCATGAGCCGACCGGAAAACTTAAACTCCATTATGGAGACCTTTCCGATGCAGAACAAATCTCAAATATAATATACAATGTAAAACCAGATGAAGTCTATCATCTTGGGGCACAAAGCCACGTAAGAGTAAGTTTTGATATACCAGAATATACCAGCAATGTTACCGCTCTTGGCACAACTAGGATATTAGAGGCCATACGGAAAAGCGGAAATAAAACAAAATTTTATCAAGCGTCTAGTAGTGAAATGTTTGGCGCATCATCGCCACCTCAAAATGAGGACACACCATTAGTACCGAGAAGCTCTTATGCCTGCTCGAAGGTGTATGCATATTGGATGGTTCGAAATTATCGTGATGGATATGGTATTTTTGCGTCTAACGGCATATTATTTAATCACGAATCCCCACGTAGGGGAGAGACTTTTGTTACCAGGAAAATCACTCGAGCCATCGCAAATATATTGGCAAAGAAACAGAATATATTGTATCTTGGAAATCTAAGTGCAAAACGTGATTGGGGATATGCCCCAGAATATGTTGAATTTATGTGGAAGATGCTTCAAAATAAAGAACCAGATGATTTTGTGATAGGAACTGGTGAAACTCACTCGGTAAAAGAGTTTGTAGAGAAGGCGTTCTCCTATGCAGGGTTGAACTGGAACGATTATGTTAAAATTGATCCAAGATATTTTAGACCAACAGAAGTCGAGGAATTAATCGCAGATCCAACAAAAGCCAAGGAAAATTTAGATTGGGACCCTAAGATTAAATTTAAGGATTTGACTAAGATTATGGTGGATGCAGATATGAGGGCGATTGGTTTAGAGCCTATTGGTGAAGGAAATGAAATTTTAGAAAAGATGTTTTCAAATAGGTGGTGGAAGGTTGATTGATATTACCTTTTGGGATGACAAAAAAATACTTGTAAGGGGCGCAGGATTTTCAGCCTCTTTTATAGCGGAGAAACTAAAATAGAAGGAAGTAAAAAGAAGGGATCAACTGGATGGCTAAGGAAAATGAGATAAAGGAAAATATTAAGCAACTGGTCCAAGACTATTTTTCTCTAAAAACAAGCGAATTTATTCCCGGTAAGACCAAAATTCCCCTAAATGTACCATCATATGGCTGGGAAGAGACATATGAAGCGATTGAGTCAATTCTTACGACTTGGGTTACAATGGGAGAAAAAGTAGAAAAATTTGAGAAAAAATTCGCAGATTATGTTGGCGTGGAAAATGCAGTGATGGTAAATTCGGGGTCAACTGCAAATCTTCTGGCCTTGTCTGTGCTAACAAACCCTGTAATAGATAATAGAATCCAAAATGGGGAAGAGATTATAACACCTGCCCTAACCTGGTCGACAACAGTATTTCCTATTATTAACGTTAATGCAATGCCAGTTCTTGTTGACGTTGATCCCGAGACATATACGATAGACACAACCGAAGTAGAAAAAGCCATTACTGATAAAACCAAAGCCATAATGCCTGTTCACATATTGGGAAACCCGTGCAACATGAAGGAGATAGTACAAATTGCTGAAGAACATGGTTTATTTGTTATTGAGGATTGCTGTGAGGCGCATGGAGCGGAGATTAATGGTAAAAAAGTTGGAAGCTTTGGAGATATTTCAACATTTAGTTTCTTCTTCTCACATCATATAAGCACAATTGAAGGTGGTATGATTTTGTCAAATAATAGGGAATATACGGAATTAGCAAAGTCTTTAAGGGCTCATGGGTGGATTCGTGAATTAAAAGACAGAAATGAAATTAGTAAAAAATATAAGGAAATAGATGAAAGATTTTTGTTTATTAACTTGGGATATAATGTTAGACCTACTGAAATTCAAGGAGCTTTTGGAATTCATCAAATTAAAAAATTAGATAAATTTATAGAGATAAGAAGAAATAATGCAAGATATTGGGCAGAGAAACTCAAAGAATATTCTGATTATTTATTATTGCCTAAAGAGAGAAGTGGCACCAAACATGTATGGTTTGGCTATCCAGTTACGGTTAAGCCTACAGCACCGTTTACACGAAAAGAACTTGTGGATTTTTTGGAACAAAAAGGAATTGAAACGAGACCAATAATGGCTGGAAATATGGCTGAGCAACCGGCAATGAAATTGTTTAAATATCGTAAAGTCGGTAATTTGAGCAACTCAAAAAATATTATGCGCAATGCGTTCTTTTTTGGAAACCACCAGGGCATAGGTAAAGCGGAGAGAGAATACATAGCTGATTCTATTGGCAAGTTCATAGAACAAAAAACTAAAGGATGATAGAATGATGACCTTAATTACTGGTGCCCGTGAAACGTGGGAAAAAATCATTAGAGAGGTATCAAAGTAATTTTGGTGGTGAAAGTGGCAGATAATTTTTGGGTAGGAAAAAAAGTATTGGTAACAGGCGGTGCAGGTTTTTTAGGAAAACATTTAGTTCCAATGTTGGAATCCCTGGGAGCTGATGTTTTTGTTCCAAGAAGCAAAAACTTTGATTTACGGAAAGAAAGCGATGTTGATCGCTTATTTAAACAACACTCTCCTGAAATAGTTGTACATTTGGCGGCGCATGGTGGTGGAATAGGGCACATGAGAAAATATCCTGGAAGCATTTTTTACGACAATATTGTAATGGATACTTTGGTCATCGAAAAATCTCGTGAGTATAATGTCAATAAGTTTGTTGGGATTGGGACTGTTTGTTCTTATCCAAAATTTACCCCTACCCCATTCAAAGAAGAAGATTTGTGGGATGGTTACCCTGAAGAAACAAATGCAGCTTATGGATTATCTAAGAAGATGATGCTTGTACAAACCCAAGCGTATAGGGAAGAATATGGTTTTAATGGCATTCATCTGTTATTGGTTAATATGTACGGGCCTTATGATGATTTCAATCTCGATACTTCACATGTCATACCTGCACTAATAAGAAAATTTACAGATGCGATAAGGAATAATAAAAAAGAAGTTGAGGTTTGGGGGACAGGCAAGGCGTCAAGGGAATTTTTATACGTAGAAGATGCGGCAAGAGGAATTGTTTTAGCCACTGAAAAATATAATAAGCCAGAACCTGTGAATATTGGAGCTGGGTTTGAGATAAAAATCAAAGATTTGGTTGGGTTAATAGTAGAACTTACAGGATTTGATGGGAGGATGATGTGGGATACTACAAAACCAGATGGACAACCGAGAAGATGTTTGGATGTGAGCAAAGCAAAGAAGGAGTTTGGATTTGAGGCTAAAGTGAATTTCAGAGAAGGGCTTAAAGAGACGATAGAATGGTATGAGTCAAAAGGAAAATGACAGACAGCGAAAAAGTAATTTTATTTAGTACTTAATTTATCTTCCCATGGCAACGAGGTGTAATGGGAATGTTTACATATCAAAAATAGATTGGTATGAGCTAAAGAATTAACTCTATAAAAAACAACGAAAACTCATATATAATGGAACAAAGAGGTATATAATATGAAAGTCGTGTTACTATGCGGAGGGAAGGGAACGCGTTTGCGTGAGGAAACAGAATATCTCCCTAAGCCAATGGTGGAAATTGGAGGCAGACCAGTTTTATGGCACATAATGAAGATTTATGACCATTATGGGTTTAAGGATTTTATCATCTGTCTTGGTTATAAAGGGAATGTTATTAAGCAATACTTTTTAAATTACAGGGCAACGAATAATGATTTTACTGTTTCATTGGGCGACCACAGCGATGTCCAGTTTCATAGCAATCATTCGGAAATGGATTGGCGCGTTACACTTGCAGACACGGGCGAAGAATCGCAGACAGGTGCACGTGTGAAAAAAATAGAGAAATATATTGATGAGGATTTGTTTATGTTAACTTACGGTGATGGAGTGGCAAATATAGATATTAAGAAACTTGTTGAATATCACAAATCACATGGAAAGATAGGGACAATGACTGGGGTTCATCCTTCTTCCAGATTTGGTGAGCTGGTAATAAAAAACAATAAGATTGTATTATTTAACGAGAAACCTCAGGTTAAAGAAGGGCTAATTAATGGTGGTTTTTTTGTATTTAATAAAAAGTTTTTTAAATACCTGAAAGAAGACGATGGCTGTTATTTAGAAAAAGAGCCATTAGAGAATCTGGCGGCAGATGGAGAATTGATGGTTTATCCTCATGAAGGATTTTGGCAGTGTGTGGATACTTATAGAGAACTGGAAATATTAAATAAGTTGTGGAGATCACCTAGTCCATTGTGGAAGGTTTGGAAATAGTGGGGGAAAAAATGGCAGATAAATTCTGGAAAGATCGAAATGTTTTTGTGACGGGTTGTACAGGTCTACTTGGTTCCTGGCTTACTAAGGCTTTGGTTGAAAGTGGCGCTAATGTTACTGGTCTGATTAGGGATTTGGTTCCAAAATCTAATCTAAATTGGTCAGGGTTTAATGATAAAATTAACATCGTAAGGGGGGAAGTAGAGGATTATTTTCTTTTGCAAAGGGTAATGGATGAATATGAAATTGATACAGTCTTTCATTTAGCAGCACAAACTATTGTTACTATTGCTAACAGGAACCCGATTTCTACTTTTGAGTCTAACATTAAGGGGACATGGAATGTATTGGAGGCCTGTCGAAGAGCTCTACTAGTTAGGAGAGCAATAGTTGCATCTAGTGACAAGGCGTACGGTGATCAAGAAGCATTGCCATATAATGAAAATACACCGTTAGAGGGTAAACATCCTTATGACGTCTCTAAGAGTTGCACTGATTTGTTGTGTGGAGCATATTTTGAGACTTACAAACTGCCCGTTTGCGTAACACGTTGTGGTAACTTTTACGGTGGAGGAGACTTGAACTTTAACAGAATTGTACCTGGTACAATCCGTTCCGTGCTAAATAAAGAACCACCGATTATACGAAGTGACGGTTTGCTTGTTAGAGATTATTTTTATATCGAAGATGGAGTTGAAGCTTATCTGCTATTGGCTGAGAAAATGGAAAAATTGGGGATTCAAGGTGAAGCATTCAACTTTAGTAACGAGATTCAAGTTACAGTTTTAGAATTGGTTGAAAAAATTTTAAAGGTTATGAAAAGCAATTTAAAACCAAAGATCTTAAGAGAATCAACGAATGAGATAAAACACCAATATTTATCGGCAAAAAAGGCAAGAGAAACCTTGAAATGGAAACCAAAATATACTTTAGAAGAAGGTTTACGAAGGACTATAAAATGGTATGAGGATTTTCTTTGAAAAAGGGAATAAATAATGAGAATTATATCCCTTGGTACTAACGGATGGTATGATACGGAGACCGGAAATACTGTATGTACACTTATAGAAACAGACGATTACTTTATTATTCTTGATGCAGGTAATGGGCTACATAAAATAGGACAATATATTACAGGCAAAAAACCGATTTATATTTTTTTAAGTCATTTTCATCTTGATCATATCGCTGGTTTACATATCTTAAATAAATTTAATTTTAGCCAAGGCATCAGTATTTATGGCCAGATAGGTACAAAAGGTATTCTTAATAAAATAATCAATGAGCCCTACACGGTTCCATTTACTAAATTACCATTTAGAGTGAAGATTCATGAACTTTCTGAAGGGATGCATAATATTCCCTTTTCAATTGAATGTCTATTTTTACGTCATTCTTCTAAATGTTTGGGATTTCGTTTTGAGATAGATGGTAAAATAATTAGTTACTGTTCTGATACGGGACTTTGTGAAAATGCCGTAAAATTGGCAAAAAAAGCCGACGTATTTATTACCGAGTGTTCACTTAAAGTCGAGCAACACGATGATAATTGGCCACATTTAAATCCGGGGGATGCTGCTGAACTTGCCAAAAAAGCCATGGTTAAAAAACTATTATTGACTCATTTTGATGCTAATATTTACCAGAATTTTAAAGAAAGGGAAAAGGCATGGGTACATGCTAAGAAAATATTTAACAATGTGATCATGGCCACTGATAGTTTGCAAATTGAGGTGTAATATGACGAATTCAAAAACCATTTTAATAACAGGTGCAACTGGTTTTGTTGGTTCTTGTCTGATGCATAACTTTATCAATGGTAATCGGGAGGTACATATAATTAAACGAAAGCAATCTAATATATGGCGTATTAAAGATATTCTTAACCGTGCCTTGATACATAATGTTGATATAATTGACAGCGTTAATCTTGAAAAATTGATTAAGAATATTAAACCAGATATTATATTTCATACGGCAACTTATGGTGGTTATCCTTCCCAAAAAGATATTAATAAAATCATTCAAGCCAATATTATTGGAACAGTAAATTTAGTAAATGCTTGTTCAAAAGTTGGATTTGATATTTTTGTTAACACTGGTAGTTCATCTGAATATGGTCTGAAATTCAAGCCCATGCTAGAAACAGACCTACTTGAACCTGTCAATGATTATGGTGTAGCAAAAGCAGCAGCAACACTGTTCTGTCAAGCAAAAGCCAAGAGCGAAAAGTTGCCAATAGCAACATTAAGACTTTTTTCTCCATATGGCTATTATGAAGAGCCAACACGTTTAGTCCCTTCGGTAATAAGATCGTGTTTATTGGGTGAAAATCCAAAAGTTTCTTTGCCTAATTCTGTCAGGGATTTTATATTCATTGAAGATGTAATAGATGCTTATATGAATGTAATTGAGACGCCAGATATTGGTGGACAAATATTTAATGTTGGATACGGGCAACAGTACGCAGTAGGTGATGTAGTGAATAAAATTATCAAGTTTACGGGAAATAAAGTTAAACCAGAATGGGGGAGTATTCCTAAACGTCCAAATGAAGCTACCATCTGGCAAGCAAACATTTTCAAATCAAAAGATATTTTAAATTGGGAACCAAGGTATAGTATAGATGAAGGATTGAAAAAAACTGTAAAATGGTTTGAGAAAAATACTTCTTTGTATAATTCAATAGAATAAGGAGACGAAATCATGCCTGAAACAGAAAGAGATTATAAAAATTTATCAACCGAGATACGGAAAAAAATATTAAAAATGATATTTAGTTCTCAGACTTCGCATATCGGTTCATCACTTTCAATTGTTGATATTTTAACAGTTCTTTATCTTAAAATATTGTTTATAAACCCAGAGGAACCTTGGTCAGAAGATAGAGATAGGCTTATCTTAAGTAAAGGACATGCTTGTGCTAGTTTGTATGCCACACTGGCACTTAGGGGTTTTTTTCCAGAGGAAATTCTTGATACTTATTGTCTGGATGGTGGGATGTTATCTGGTCATTCAACTATGCGGTGTGTTCCTGGTGCTGAGGTTTCTACTGGTTCGTTGGGGCATGGTCTTTCTATGGGTGCTGGTATGGGTATAGCTGGGAAACATGATGGTATTAATTATAGGATATTTGTAGTTCTTAGTGACGGGGAATGTAATGAGGGTTCAGTTTGGGAAGCAGCTATGTTTTCATCTCAGCATAGATTGGATAATTTGGTTGCTATTGTTGATTATAATAAAATTCAAGCGTTTGGGAGGACAGAGGAAGTAATAGATTTAGAACCTTTTAAAGATAAATGGGTTTCTTTTGGATGGGATGTAAGGGAGATAGATGGTCATAATTTTTCTGAAATTGAGAAAACATTATCCAGATTACCTTTTACAAAAAATAAACCAAGTGTTGTTATTGCTAATACCATCAAAGGTAAGGGTGTTTCTTTTATGGAAAACCAGCTTGCATGGCATTATAAATCTCCTAATAGGGAACAATTGGAAAAAGGTTTAAAGGAGTTAGAGTCCTTATGAGAACTGCATTTATTACTACTCTTACAGAGTTAGCTGAAAAAGACAAGCAAATTTTTTTACTTACAGGAGACTTAGGTTTTTCTGTTCTTGAAAGTTTTAAGGAAAAGTTTCCTGATAGGTTTTTTGATGTTGGAGTGGCAGAAGCAAATATGGTTGGTATTGCTGCTGGATTGGCTTTATCAGGTAAAACCGTTTTTATTTATTCAATTGTGCCATTTGTGACTATGCGATGCTTCGAGCAGATAAGTAACGATTTGTGTTACCAAAACCTAAATGTAAAAATAATTGGGGTGGGTGGTGGTTTATGTTATGGTTCTGCTGGGCCAACTCATCATTCTATTACGGACATTGCTATTATGAGAGCACTACCAAATATGATTGTGATCTGTCCCGGAGATCCCATTGAAGCAGAAATGGCTACTAAACTTTCAATGTTGTGCAAAACCCCTATTTACATCAGGTTGGGAAAAGGTCACGAACCAAATGTACATTTACAGACTCCTAATTTTGAAATAGGCAAAGGTATTACAATAAAAAATGGTAATGATATTACTATTATTGCAGCAGGTAATTCATTATACAATGCAAAATGTGTTTCTGATAAATTGATGAATAAAGGTATAGATGCTCGATTGATCAGTATGCATACCATAAAACCTCTTGATAAAGAAATAGTTTTAAAGGCAGCCCAAGAAACAGAAGCTATATTTACAATAGAAGAGCACAGCGTCATTGGTGGGCTGGGAAGTGCAGTTGCTGAAGTGTTAGCTGAAGGGTATACTGAAAAAATTCTATTTAAACGGATTTCTCTTCCAGATGCTTTTTGCAAAGATGTTGGCAATCAGGAATATTTAAGGAGAAAGAACTCTTTATCAATCGAGCAGATAACTAATACGATTTTGAAATATTATAAAAATATCAAGGCTAAAAAATGAGAAGGGAAAAAGAAATCAGAAAAGAAATTTTTGATAAAGTTGCAGAACTTTACAAATTAAGGAAGAACCAAGAGGAGTTTATTCATGGAGAAACAAGAATTAATTATGCAGGAAGAATTTATGATGAAAAAGAAATGATTAACCTTGTGGATGCTTCGCTTGATTTCTGGCTCACTGCTGGAAGGTATGCAAAACAATTTGAGGGAAAACTTGCTGAATTTTTAGGTGCAAAATATTGTCTTTTAACCAACTCGGGTTCATCAGCAAATCTACTTGCAGTTTCTACGTTGACATCACCTAAACTTGGAGAGAAAAGATTAAAACCTGGTGATGAAGTGATTACGACTGCCTGCGGTTTTCCTACTACAATAAACCCAATTATTCAGAATAATTTGATTCCTGTTTTTATTGATGTTGATATGGGAACATATAACATTCAAGTAGACAAAATTGAGAAAGCAATAACAGAAAAGACGAAAGCGATAGTTATTGCTCATACTCTCGGAAATCCTGTGAATCTTGATAAAATTATGGAACTAGTAAAAAAATATGATTTATGGTTTATTGAAGATAACTGTGATGCTTTGGGTTCAAAATATGAGGGAAGATATACTGGAACTTTTGGTCACATTTCGACTTGCAGTTTTTATCCCGCTCATCATATAACAACAGGCGAAGGGGGGGCAGTTTTGACTAACGATTCGAAGTTAAAAAAAATAATCGCATCTTTTAGAGACTGGGGTCGAGATTGTTGGTGTGGATCTGGAAAAGATAATACCTGTGGGAAAAGATTTGAATGGCAACTTGGCAAATTGCCTTTTGGTTACGATCATAAATATATTTACTCTCATATCGGCTATAATTTGAAAATAACTGATATGCAGGCGGCGATTGGGATAGAACAACTAAAGAAGTTGTCTTCTTTTATTGAGGGTAGAAAAAAGAATTTTAAATTTCTTTTTGAACATCTAAAAAAGTATGAGAAATACTTTATTTTTCCTAAAGTAGCAAAAAATTCCGACCCGAGTTGGTTTGGTTTTCCCATTCTAGTCCAAAACAGTGCTCCCTTCACTAGGGGCAACATTGTAAATTATCTTGAGAAAAATAAAATTGCAACCCGAATGCTTTTCGGCGGTAATCTGCTTAAACAGCCTGCTTATCAAGATATAAACTATAGAATTTTCGGCTCGCTGGAAAATACAGATATTGTAATGAGTAATCTCTTCTGGGTCGGTGTATATCCAGGTATAACCAAAGAGAAATTGATTTATGTGATTGAAACATTTAACAAATTCATCGAGAAAGAAAAGGGGCTTCAATGAAAATAGTTCCGGTATTGCTTCGTTATGATTATGGCATCAAGTCCCGCGGTGATTCATTGGAATATAAGGGTTTTTACAATGCTCTAAAACAGATAACAACCGAAATTTACCCTTTTTGGTATGACGAATATTTAGATAAAAAAGAAGATTTACAGAAAAAAATTATAAACTTTGTTGATGATATAAAGCCGGATATCTTTTTCTTCGTGCTTTATAAAGGTGCATTTGACTTTACCACTCTGGACTATTTGAAGAATAAATACACGACTATAAACTGGTTTTGTGATGATCACTGGCGATTTGATACTTTCACGAAATATCAAGCACCTCATTTTACCTATGCAATTACGACAGACAAATTTGCATTAAGCAAGTATAAAAAAACGGGTTATAAAAATGTAATTCTTAGTCAATGGGCATCGTTTGGGTTTAATGAAAATATTGATTTTGAGGCAATAGAATATAGATACAATGTTTCATTTGTAGGTGGAGCTAGCGGATATAGGAAATGGCTTATCAAAGAGCTATTAAAAAGAGGAATAAAAGTTGAATGTTTTGGTTATGGGTGGGAAAATGGTAAAGTTTCTTTTGAAAAAATGACTGAGATTTTTAAAACCTCGAAAATAAATCTTAACATATCAAATAGCGTTTCTTGTGATATCCGCTATATTTTTTCATCTATTAGAAACATACGCGAGTTTGTAAAAGCTAAAAAAAGAGTCGAACAAATGAAGGCGAGAAACTTTGAAATACCTGCTTTCGGTGGTTTTCAACTAACAAATTATGTTCCTTCATTAGAGGATTACTTTATTATTGGAAGTGAGGTAGCTGCATATACATCTATTGGGGATCTGGCGCTACAAATAAATTATTACTTAAATGAAGAAGATAAAAAAAGGAGAAAAATAATGATTAATGGTTACAAAAGAGCGATAAGTGAGCATACTTATGTAAATAGGCTAAAAAATATTTTTGAAAAAATAGAGGAAAAGCTACAATGAAAGCGACTTTTTTTACCAGTTCATTTTATTTAAACAATGGACAGTTCGACATCTCAGATAGGATTTCTAATAGGGACAACTGTTTGTATGGATTTTACTTACTTAAAAAAAGATTTGAGGAAAATGGCATTATTCTGGGTACACAGGATATTAATTCACCATCCGAATCTCAATTTGTCATTTATAACGAAGTGCCTAAAACTAAAGACATTTTTCCAGATAAAGATGGTTATTTACTAATTTTTGAGTCAAAACTTATAAGACCTGATAATTGGAACATGAAAAATCACAAATATTTTAAGAAAATATTTACTTGGAATGATGAATTTGTGGATGGCAAAAAATATATTAAGTATTGTTGGCCCAATAAAATCCTTCAAGAGTTAGATATTAATATTAAAAAAAAGACAAAACTATGTACTATGATAGTAGCCAATAAATTTAAATCTCATCCACTAGAATTGTATACAGAAAGAGTAAAAGCAATTCGCTGGTTCGAACAGAATCATCCAGAAGATTTTGATTTGTATGGAATGGGCTGGGATAAATACCATTTTAAAGGTGCTTTGTCGCAACTGAATAGATTTGAAGTTTTGACCAAATTTTTAAAACCAAAATACCCTTTATATAGAGGAACGGTTAAATCAAAAAGAGAAGTGTTACAAAAATACAAATTTGCTATTTGCTATGAAAACGCAAGAGGTATTTCTGGTTATATCACAGAAAAAATCTTTGATTGTTTTTTTGCAGGTTGTGTACCTGTTTACTGGGGTGCACCAAATGTAGCCGAATATATCCCTGAAAATACGTTTATAGATAGAAGAAAATTTAGGACATACAATAAACTTTATAGTTATCTTAAGAATATGCCAAATAAAGAATACAGCGATTATCTGGACGCCATAAAGAATTTTATCAGAAGCGATAAAATATATCTGTTTAGTGCTGAGTGTTTTGCAGAGACAATTACAAGAGAAGTATTGAAAGATATTGAAAAACTTAGGAGCTAGTATGCCATCCCCAAAAAATAAAACATATGATATAGTTTTAATTTCTCCAATGATGAGAGCTCATTGGATATATTTACCATTCGCTTTGTTATATTTATCATCTTATCTAGAGATGTGTGGCATTTCCACAAAAATTATTGATTTAAAAATTAAAAATAAAGAAAGATATATTGATTTTAAAAATAGGTATATTGGCACTATTTTGAAAAACATAGATGAAAATAAACCTTTATTAATTGGATTGACATGTTTTACTTCAGAATATAACTCAGTAATGGAATTAGCACAAAGCATAAAAAAAAATACAGATATACCAATTGTCGTAGGGGGTATCCATGCAACTTTAATGCCTAAAGATTTTATTTTCTCAGGAAGTCCTGTTGATTTCGCTGTAATTGGGGATGGAGAAACGCCGCTGCTTGCATTAATTAATGTATTAGAAAATAAAGGTTCCTTTGAAAAATTAAAAAGTACTGCTTATTTAGGCAGTAATAATAAAATACAGATTAACGGAATCTGTAATGTCGAAGAAGATTTAAGTCGATTTCCAGCGCCATATTATGAAAAAATTGATATGAACTTTTATACCAAGCCATACACAGGACATATTAGAAATTTGTTATTATCGGGTATTCAGATTATTACTAGTAGAGGTTGCCCGTACAATTGTTATTTTTGCGCTAATAATTATCTTCGTTCAAAGAACAAATACTGCCCTAGTGTCCGTTTTCGCCAGATAGACCAAGTAATCGAAGAAATTGAATTGCTGGTAAAAAAATATAAAATAGATGGATTTTACGTCATTGATGATTGTTTTTTGATTTCGAAAAAACGTACTGTTGAATTTTGTGAAAAGCTACTTGAAAAGAAATTGGATTTAGTATGGGGTGCGGAGACCAGAGTTAATTTTGTAAATGATGAAAAATTATTAAAACTAATGAAAAAATCTGGGTTAATTCAACTTGACTTCGGCGTGGAATCTGGTTCTCCTGCTATGTTAAAAGAGACAAATAAACAAATAACTGTAAAACAAATTAAAACAGCTTTTGACTTGTGTAGAAGAAATAATGTACGTACATTTGCAAATATTATGTTTAACTTGCCGAATGAAACTGAAAAAGATATCATACTCACTGAAAAATTACTAAATGATATAAAACCCTCGGTTTTGGGTATGGCTTTAACTGTACCCCTTTTAGGTACAAAAATTTATGAAAAATATGTTTTCCCAAAATTAACACCACCAGAATATGAGTTATATAATAAAGGTCCGTATTACAAAATTGTTAATGATAGATTTATGCTTGCAAAGCATAATATAAATTTAATAAAATTGATGGCTAAATTAAAATTAAAATATGGATTATTCGCAGGTATATCACTTAGTCCAATTTATCTGGGAAAAGTAATAAAAAGTAAGTATTTGCATATATATATTATCAAATTTATTAAAGAACGAGTTAACGATTTAGCCACTATGTTTATTGGCGCATATATATGCTATACTCCTAATAAAATTCAGAAATTTATCGGTCATGTCCACCGAAATATGAAAGGAGGTAAATAATGCCATTATTTTCAATTCTAATACCACTGAGAAACCGTGTGCATTTGCTTAAATATGTAATTCAATCGGTTCTTAATCAGTATTATGATGATTACGAACTTATTGTATCTGATAATGATTCTTCAGACGACACAACACTGGGATTTGATAGTCAAAAGACATGCCATGTAAACAGAATATCTATCCGTTCAGTGCGGAGAGAATGTTTTGCTGATACTATTGCTAATGAAATAATATGGAGAAATTGATGCGAAGTAGCGTTGAAAACAAGGATAGTGGTAACGTAAAACTATCAGTTGCAATTCCAACATATAATGGATCTCGTTACATTCAGGAAACTTTGGATAGTATTATCTCTCAACTGGGAAATGACTGCGTAGAGATAGTGATTTCCGATAATGCATCTACTGACGGAACACCCGAAATCATAAAAGAGTACCAGAATAAATATTCGTTTATCAAATATTTTCGTAACGATGAGGATTTGGGAGCAGATAGGAATTTTGACTTGGCCGTCAGACGGTCAACAGGAGAATATGTTTGGTTGTTTAGTGATGATGATAAAATGGTTCCAGGTGCTATTGAAAAGGTTCTCGATGTATTAAAAGATCATCCGGGACTAGCTACAATTTTTGTGAACTGGGGCAATTGGAGTCCTGATTTAAAACAATGCAATGTTGAACGTACTATAGACATTCAAAAAGACATATTTTTCAGAACATCTGATGATTTTTTATCCACTCTTAAACTTAATGCTATATTTGTCTCATCGAATATTATTTGTCGTTCTTTGTGGGAACAGACCCATTCCCAAATTTATGTAGGATCTAATTGGATTCATTACGCTACTTTATTAACTTTTATTGTAGGGCATTGTTCTTATTGTATTGCTGAACCTTATGTTATGTACCGTACTGGAAATATACATTGGAATAAACATAGTGAAATAAGTATAAAGAATACTGTAAATTTAGTGAAAATTCTCAATAGTCTTAAGGAAAAAGGGTACAGTAAAAGGTCTGTTAACAAAGCCATTATGGTTGCAATTCGTCATTTGCCTACGGAAATTATTACATTTAAAAAGCATGGTTTGATTTTAAGAGAATTTCACGTTAAAGAAATGATTGTACAATTTAAATTTTACCCTCAATTCTGGTTAATATGTTTGCCGTTAATTTTATGTCCGAACATTTTTTATAGAATTGCGTATAAAGATGAGGTTTAGCACATGAGTGATTCAAGTAGCAAAAAAGAACTGTATAATCAGCCGTTAGTAAGCATTTGCATTCCTACATACAACGCTGGAAAAACAGTGGTGCAGACTGTGCAATCAATTCTCAACCAAACATATCAGAACTTAGAAATTATTATCGTTGATAATGCTTCTACTGATAATACGTTAGCTATTTTACAGAAATTCAAAGATTCAAGAATAAAGATACATAAGAACACTAAAAATATTGGTGCAGAAAAGAATTTTAGTAGATGCGTTGAATTAGCCAACGGTGGATACATTGCCATATTTCATGCTGATGATTTATATATGCCAGATATGGTACAAAGGCAGGTAAGAGTTTTTCAAGATAATTCTATCATTGGCGCTGTCTTTTCTATGGCAAATAAGATTAATATTTGCGGTGAAAGAATTGGAGAAACTAAATTGCCAGTTGAATTAAAAGGTGAAAAGAGTTACTGTTTTTCTGAGATATTTCTTTCAATATTGGAAAATGGGAATTTTTTTGTGACTTCCAGTGCAATGGTTAGAAGTAGAATATATAAGAAACTAATGCCTTTTAATGTAGAAAATTTTGCAACATCTGCAGATTTGGATATGTGGCTAAGGGTTCTAGAAGAACACCCCATTACTATTTTAGATGAAAAACTGATGAGTTATCGAATCAGTTATACACAAGGGACCTATCAGTTTGGATATGAACGCACCGGGTCGGCAGATTTTTTCAAGGTGATGAATTACTACTTATCGGCAAAATCTGGCACTTTAGATATTTCTCATAGCACTTTAAATAAATATAAACTATTAAAGGATATAGATAATATCAGATGTGCAGTGAATTTCCTTGCCAAAGGTAAGTCTAAAGATGCTAAGAAATTGTTAAAAGAATCTTTTTCTTTTAATCTCCTTAAGGTTACAGTAGGCAACAATCGAAAACTCTACTTCATAACTTACTTGATTTTTGGCACGGTGCTTTTACTTTTAGCTCATCTTGGGTTAGGCCATCGTCTAGGCAAAATGTTGCATTATTTACGGTATAAATGGAAAATGAGGCTTGTGTGAGTTGTTTTACGGTATTTATGTTTTTAATTAGCTATGATGAACCATACACATGCCGATAACGATGTTTTTTCTTTCAATCGGTCATGCTTCCGCACACTTTTTTAAAGTTTTTGTCAAGATCTACCTTTCTACCAATAATTGTTCAGCTATATGTAATCCTATAAATCACTATCCCTCAGTAACTAAATTTTTTATTTTTCCATCAAAGTTTCTATTATCCTTACTAAATTTTCTTTTCTCGTCTTTATTAAAAATTTCTCTTTTATTCTTTTTTTTGCTTTTTTACCAAAGTTCTTGGACGTATTTAACGCTTTTTTTATTGCATCAGCAATCGCTTTTTCATTGCCATGTGGAACATAAAATCCAGTATCGCCAACTACTTCGGGTAACCCGCCCGTGTTTGTTACGATGGGGACACATTCGCAACCCATTGCTTCAGCAACGCCCATCCCAAAGGATTCAACATATGACAACTGGCAGTATATTTTTGCACGTTGAAGCCAACTCAATACTTCATCATGAGTAACATTGCCTGTGAATATAAGATTTGGATTTATTTCTTTTAGTTTTTTTACTGATAGTTCTTCATTTCCACCTATTATTACAAACTTATAATCTGGAAAATGATTAGATGCTTTTGCAAATGTCTCTAATCCCTTTATTTTAATGCCTTGTTTTGTAGCGCTTCCAATTGTCATAATTAATTTTTCTTTTTTTCCTTTAGGTTTAAACTTGTTTGTATCTATCACATTATAAACAACTTTTATCTGCTTTGGTTTAGCATGCTTTAAAACATCGTTTTTAGTAAAGTTGGATACTGGTAGGACAATATCGGCATGATTTAAGGAAAACCTTGCTGGTAGCCCCTCTTTTAAAAGTCTTCTTTTTGAAAATGCACCGTAATCTATCTCTGGAACATAAGCTGCATCATATCCACCCGCAACAACTATTGACTTCTTCTTATATTTTTTTGCATAATGGATAGGAATTGCAGAATGCCATCCTGCAAACCAACAAAAAATCACATCACAAGCTTTTACTTTTTTTGCTACATTTAATGGATATTTCATCCATTCTATTATACTTTTAGGAGGTTTTATTAAATTTAGGTTAAAGTATTTACCTAAAATTTCATAGTCTTTTTTGATGAAAGATGACGATAAATTTCCAACAAAACAAATTTTCATCTCGTTATTAAACTCATCTTTCATATTTAAAAATGATGATTTGTGGCACCCCAGTAATTTAGGGGGTTAAAGAAATCCCGTTTTGAAATCTTTATTTCTCCATTTCCATCACCTCTTTTTGACATGCCTCCAATATATTCACAAAACTAGAAACCACTACCTTATTATGGCTTCCAGCACACCTGTTAAACGATGTAAGTAACATTTGCCAAATGTTCAAAAACGCCATTCTGCACACGTATCAATGCAGCAAAAACAAGGGAAAGCATTGTCATTCCTGCCCGTAATAGAAATTGTTTCCATCCTCGTCGTCCAGGATGGTCATCCAACAATGTTGCAAGTTTCACCCGTCCAAAGTGTCCCTCCATACGGGTTCCCCGTTTATCACACTGTTTTTTATACCCTTCAGGATCTTCTTCCGCCTGTTTCATCCTCTGGTTTCTATAAAAAGCTCCAACAGCTTCTAACTCGCCCTTCTTGCAGAGATATCTAAGCATAAACTCCAGATCTGGCGCTACAACAAAATCATCGCAGTTGTGATATTTCTGATACAACCGTTTGATCTCCTCCGGGTCACCTTTTTTGTTATGAACCCAGTTATCTGCTATACTGTAGATTAACGAAGTGCCATTAATTTCACTACTTGCAATGTTAGAATAGGTTGCATATTTATCGTCGACAATTCGTAATTCCTCCTGCATACCAAGAAAAGTAAGATGTGCTTGAGAAGGCACCAAATTTTTTCCCTCATCTGCAGTTATCTCCATAGGCATGTAATACAAAGGAATATCAAGTTCTGCATCTATTGTTGCATCAAGCTTATAACCATAATGTTTGTAATACCCACTGTTCCTCGCCTCCGTATCATGTTTCAAAGAACGAACATCCGTAGCATCCTGAAACGTATTCCTTCCCAATTGGATTTTATTCTTTTGAAAACCATATCTTATGACATCCCCTGAGTTACAAAAAGGACAACAGGGAATAACTTCTTCGCTCCTATTATCTTTCAGAATAACACATGTTTTCTGCATCACATCCACAATAAAGGAGAAAACAATGTTGCTTTATAAACCAACTCTATTTTACCGAGGTGCCCACAATTGAAACAATTCTTCATTTTAACTCTTCATAAACCTTTAGCAATTTTTCTTTTTCTTTATCCCAGTTGTATCTTTTCAAAGCAGCATTCAGAGCGTTTCTTCCTAATTCTTCGCATAATTTCGGGTTATCTCTTAGTTTCACTATTCCATTATGGATGTTTTCGCTATTATTTTTTATTGATAAGCCAAATCTTTCTTTTTCTACAAATTCATCGCTATAATACATGTTTTTAGTAACTATTATCGGTCTCCCTGCCACCATAGCCTCAAAGATTTTGTTTGGAAGGCCAATCTGGTGTCCAATTCTATCTGGATCAAACATGCAAATAATGATATTACATTCCAATGTCCTTGGAATTACTTCTTTTGATGGTATTTGTCCTAAAAATTCAACGTTATCATATTTTTTGCATCGATTTTTTACTTCTTCATACAATCCAGATTTCGTTCCTGCTACAACAAATTTTACATTTTCAATTCTTCCAATAATGTCAATAATATCTGGAAATAGTCTGGATTTTACAAAGCCGCCAATGTAGCAAACAGTAAATATGGAATTCTTTGGGGGAGGTTGATATTTTTTGCTAATCAAACTTTTACAGTTCATGACAATATTTATTGGTTTATTTGATATTGATTGCAAATACTTTTTAACAGGATCATTAACTGTGATTATGCGGTTTACATGTTTGATTAATCTTTTCTCTGACCAAAAAGTCAGTTTAACAAAAATTTTTGGCATGGTTTCTAAAATCATATGAGCAAAGATCTCATGTGCATCATATACCAATTTACAACCTGTTTTTTTCTTTAACTTTACGCTTACTCGTAAAGTGTCAAAATCATGACAATGCACAACATCAAAATTAAAATTTTCCTTATATAATTTCAATCCCTTTTTGTATGCTTTTCTCCACCATATAGGATTTCGGAAGAGGTCATTTGGCAGTATCTTCATTAACGATGTATTGTGTAATCTGATCAATCGTATATCATCAATGGTATCCTCAGATTTGTATTCATGCCTACGATCCCAAACAATAACAGTAACTTTGTTTCCCGCGTCTGCTAAAGCCTTTGCTTCTTTATAAACACGAGGGTCAGTAATGAATGGATTGGAAAGAAGCATCAGAATTTTCATGGTATCTTGGCAGTAATATATTTTCTATACTTGAAGCTTGCGAAGAACAAACCAGCACCACAGAGGAACCAAGGTTTTGATATATCAATAATTTAGCATTACATCAGGATGGAGCAATAGCTATCTCACTTGGATATATCGCCGAGAGCACCAGAAGAATATGCAGAAGATATATCTGAAACTGCAATTAATTACCTTGTCGGTGCAAAAAATTAAAGTGTTTTAGGGCACTTGTCATGTTTAACATTCATAAAATTAGTCTTTATCGGTAAGTGTTATTTTCCATTTATTATTTTATTCTTAATTTTTGTTGAACATTGCGATGGATAGTACGGCATGCATACAACCCTGCCGCCCCATGACTCCATGACTCTTCGGTTTCTTCCTCACTATGGCTTCTGGATTCCATTAAAATATCAGGCCTAATTTTTTTAATATTTGGTATAGGAGAATACGTATCCTGAGGGACAGCTGCATCAACATACTTAATTGATGCTGCGATATCAATTCTTTCATCAAAAGAAATTATTAGGTTTTAGTAGATGTTTTTATACTGAAAACAAATACTCACAAAAAATGGCCAAATCAAAATCAAGAATTAAAAGTATCTATTCGGAAAAAAAAGGAGAACATTTCTTAAAAGAAAAAGAGGAATGGGCTGTAAAAATAGGAAGATTATTCGGAATACCTCTCGCACGAGCAATAAAAGCTCTACCTGTAAAAATACATCCAAATATTATATCTATTATTTCACTTATCTTCGCTCTTTTTGCTGCATACAACTTTTTTAATAATAAACTGATTTTTGGTGCAATATTTTTCTTCATAAGCTATGTTTTTGACTGTTCAGATGGCGTTCTTGCTAGACTTACAAACACTCAATCAAAATTCGGAGAGAAACTAGATTTTTATATCGATATTACGGGTAACGTCTTCATGTATTTTGGACTTTGGTATAGCCAGTATTATCTTCATGGACAATGGTTTTTAGGTGGAAGTATCATTGCTGCACATTACATCATAATGGTTTTTGGATATGCATTCATAAAGGATCGTACATACAAAACAATCTCTCCGAAACTTAGTTCATATTATTCTGCTGCTGATGAAGGATTTTTAACCTTTTTCTTTACTCCTATGTTAGGTATCTTTCGTTTTGTTTTCCCAATACTAGTACTAGCACAGTTTATAACGTATGTGATACTGTTTTTAAAGCAAAAAGAAAAACCAGGTACTATGAAAAATATAAGATCAATGCTTAAAATATAGAAATTTTTATAATTGATTTTTTTGATAAATACAAAAACTATATTTAGCAATTAGTATATAATCAATAATAGTGGGGAAGCATGTTGATTAGCGTTGTTATCACAGTGAAAAATGAAGTTGAACATATGCCTCAGCTTCTGGAGAGTCTTCTAATGCAGGAGAAACCATTTGAAATTATAGTCGTTGATGCAAATAGTACAGATGGTACCACAGAAATTGTTAAAGACTTTGCAAAACAGCATGAGGAAATAAAATATATCTCATATGATCAGACTCGTGGTGAATCAAGAAATTATGGCGTGAAACAAGCAAAAGGTGAAGCTATTGCATTCACTGATGGGAGTTGTATGGCTGATCCTAATTGGCTAAGAGAGATGAGGAATAGATTACTTGAGAACTATGACATTGTGGCTGGTAATACGGTGCGTTCTGGGTTCTCTGGTTTTTCAAAAGCGGGAAGGGTTGAAGTTCATCATAATGGTGGTGATGCAAGTTTTCCAACGTGTAATATTGCCTATAAAAAAGAGTTGTTTATGAAGATTGGTGGTTTTGATCCTTGGTTTAAAGAGGCTGAAGATGTTGATATAAATTTTAGGGCACTTGATAGCGGTGCGAAGATGTTTTATGAGCCAAAAGCAGTTATTCATCATATTGGTGGTGACACTCCGTCTAGTTTTATTAAGAAGTCTTTTTGGTATGGTTTCGGGAGAAGAGAGCTTGATATGAGACATGATTCGTTGTGGCCTCATTATAATGTTTTGGATATGGTAAGAATAAGAGAGGGAGAGTCATGGTGGAAGCTTGTTCGGCTTTCTATTGCATTTTTAGGGTACACGTATTGCCTGCTTATTGGAGGGAAGGAAGAGAAGAAAGAAAAACTTCGTAAGGCAAAAATTAGTCAGCATTAAATTCTTTTCTTTTTTGCTTCTATGTATTTTTTGAATTCTGCAAGTGCTTCTGGTGTTCCTATGTGGTAGAATCGTTTTTTTACTTCAAAAGCAAGTAATTCATCTTGTTTTACTAGGCTGGAAAATAAATCTTTTGTTGAAAAGAATGTATTTTTGGGAATGCTATTAAGTGTTTTTTTTCTGAAGAGACTTACTCCATAGTCGATGTATGTCATCGCTTTTGTTTTTTCCCCACCATATTGTTTGATGATGCCGTCTTTTATGATGATATTGCTTTTGTCAAACTTATCATAATTCTGGTAGACTACCATTAAGGCGAGTTTGTTTTGCTCTTGGAAATATGAGTATACTTTATTGAAATCGACAAAAACGTAGGAGTCGCCGTATATGGTAAAAAAGGTGTCTTTTAGGAGTGGTTCTGCTTTTTTAAGGGCACCAATTGGCCCAAGTGGGTTTTTTTTATCACTGCTGTAACAGATGTTTACTCCGAATTTTTCTCCGTTTCCGAAATGTTTTTCGATCTGATCTGAAAGATAACCCACACATAACACAATATCTGTTATTGAATGTCTTTTTAACTCCTCAATTTGATATTCAAGAAACGGCTTACTCTTTATTTGTATCATTGATTTTGGTGTATCTTTGGTAAGGCTTCTAAGTCTCGTTGCAAGCCCGCCACATAAAATAACCATTTGCATAGGAAAACAAATAATAGAAATACGTATTTGTTAAAAGATTTTCTTTTTAGACGGTAACTATTGTTTTTTCTGCTGCTTTGAATTCTTCCCATGCTTGTTCGAATTCTTTTAATGTTTTTACTGTTGCCTCATGATACGGCATCTGATCTAGTATCTTATAGGGGATTGTTATGATATGTGGATTTGCAGATGCAATTTCAATAACATCATTTGGACTTCTTATGCTTCCGACAATGAGTTTTGTCTTGTAGCCTCCTTCATCAATGATTGCTCGTGATTGTTTTATCACCTCTACTGGGTCATCTCCTGAGTCTCTGATTCTGTTGAAGAAAAGACTTGCATAGGATGCACCAGCTGTGATTGCAAGAAATGCTTGGTTGGCACTCATCATCGCTGTCACATTTGTTTTTATACCTTCACTTTCCAGAATATTTACTGCTTTTAACCCACTGCCGTCTGCAAGCATGGGGACTTTTATTATGACGTTTTTACCCCATGTATTGTACTCTCGTGCTGTCTGGATGAGTTCATCTAAATTATTTGGGCCTTCAAGGCTTACGGGATGAGGATATACAATTTTAAGGATTTTTTTTGATTGTTCCTCAAAATTTACGCCCTTTTCTTTAAGAAATATCTTTTGGTTTGTTGTCACGCCTTTTATGATTCCCCAGGGGAAAATATCGTTTATTTCATCAATATTTGCTGTGTCGAGAAATATTTCCATCTTCAACCACGCTCCTTGGTTTCGATAATCAAAGACGCCTTATATAGATTTGGTTTTATATAATCGGGTTTTACGTTTTCATCTTCCATATATCTACAGAGATCGCATTTCATCCTACCGATAATTATTGTCTTGCAGCCAGCATTTTGACCTGCCGCGATATCGTTAACTCCATCTCCAATCATCCACGATTTTGAAAGATCAATAGTATGTTCCCTTGCTGCCGTAAGAATCATACCAGACTTGGGTTTTCTACAGCTGCAGATTTTTTTATATTTTTTTACTTTCGCATACGGGTGATGAAAACAATAGTATTCTGCATCAACTCCTGCACCTTTTTTTTGTAACTCTGTTTTCATTTTTTCTCGTATTTTTTCAAAAACATCCATAGAAAAATGATCTTTTGCTATCCCGGGCTGATTAGAAACAACGATGACTTTAAACCCTAAATCATGAAATTTGTTGATTGCAGTTGCTACTTTTGGAAGTAATTTAAATTGTTCGACAGTAAACGGAGAATCGATAATGCCCATTTCTTTATGATAGATGACTTCGTTTATGACGCCATCTCTATCAAGAAAAACAGCTTTATTTTTCATAGTCTTACTCATTGTATTCCGCAATTTTTTCTTTCAGTCGAAATGCAATCAAATGTTGTAAAACGACATGGAATGCTTCAACATGTGGCGTTGCATTGAACGGTACCACAACACAGACGTCTGCCACATCGTTCATGGCACCACCATCAAACCCACTGAATCCAATGGTTTTACCATCATGTTTTTTGACGTAGTCCATTGCTTTGAGAATATTTTGAGACCAAAGACCTGCTTTGTCTTTTCCAGAGCCGCCATGAACGCTGAGACAAACAAGGACATCTCCCGCCCTATAGAGGTTTTTTAATTGTTCAATAAAAAGGTCATCAAACCCTTCATCATTGATCAATGCTGTCATTAGTGGAATGTTGTCATTAAGACAGAATGCTTTGAAGCGTTTTTTATCCTTTACTATCGTTACTTTGAAGAGGTCGCACATAAAATGGGTTGCCGTTCCTGCAGATCCTCCGTTGCCGCAGAAAAACACCTGATTGTCATTCTTCCAGGCATCAAAAAGCAGCTCTATTGCTCTGTCGATATCCTCACGTGAGATAGTATCAACTATCTTTTTTATTTCTTCAAAGTATTGTTCAATTTGTTGTTCATTTTTCATATGACATGCTCCTTTTAGAGTCTCTTCATATTAAGTAATACTTTTGCTCCCTCAAAATCAAAATGAAATCGTATCTTTTTTAAATTCTTTTTCGCAAGGATCCTTGTAAACTCTGTTTTTTCCTTGTTGCTGCCGTTATGATAAAACATGAAAAATCCACCACCGCCAGCACCCATAATTTTTCCACCGAGCGCCCTGTTTTTTTTTGCAAGGGTGTAGCAGTCATCAATAAATTTATTTGAGATGGATTTTGATAATTGCTTCTTTGTCATCCAATGTACATCAAGATACTCTCCAAGTCTGTCAACATCGCCTTTTTCTAATGCTTTTTTTGTATCAAGACCTATTCTCTTGATTTCGTGGAGCGTATCAAGGGTTGATTTGTCATCTTTTTTGCTTTTCTCGTTTTGTTCTTTAAGAATTTCAGAGGCGTATCGCGTGATGCCTGTGTAGAAAATCATGATATTGTTTTCCAACTCATCACGAGACTCTTCTTTCATTTTGACTGGTTCAACCGTTACTGTTCCATCTTTTGCAAATTTGAGATGAGTCAGACCACCAAAGGCACTCATGTACTGATCTTGTTTTCCTATGGGTTCTTTCAGAATTTCAATTTCAATTTTGCAGGCTTCTTCGGCAAGCTGTCGTTGGGAGATGAACTCTCTCTTGTACGAGTGGAGTGCATTAAGAAGCGATACCGTAAAACTTCCAGAGGTTCCTAACCCTGATCTTCCTGGTACATCAGCAAGACTAGTGAGTTCTATCCCCTTTTTAATGTTGAGAAGCTTTAATGCCTCTCGGAAAATGTTATGCTGGATTTCATTGACTTCATCTATTTGTTCAATTTTTGAGTATTTCAATCGTATATCATCAGGAAATCGAGGATGAGCAGTGACAAATGTGTATTTATCAATAGCTGCTGCGATAAGCGCTCCACCATATCTTGAATAATAGGATCGAAGGTCTGTTCCTCCACCACCAAGTGTTATTCGTACCGGGGATCGTGAGATTATCATTATGGTTCCTCCACGAAATTTTTATTGGGTTTCTAAAACTTCTTGTATTGCTTTTCGTACTGCCTCATCTGAAGTATATCTTGCCTTCCAGCCTATGGCATTTATCTTTTTGGCATCTAGTTGAAAACGAGGGACATCTCCTTTCCAGCCTCTCTTACCGCCAGTATATTTAAACTCAACATCGTGTAATCCCATCTCCTCCACAACCATCTCTGCTATTCTTGTCACAGTGGTATCGGTATCGCAGCTGAGGTTAAACAGATTTAAAGGCTCATGGGAGTGTTCAAAACCAAAAATCATACCATCAACACAGTCGCTTACATGCAGATACGGTTTTTGCTGCTTTCCATCTCCAAGGATCTCAAGCTCTTTTGGGTTTTTTCTTAGTTTATCGATAAAATCTATAATTACTCCATGGGTGCCTCTACTTCCGACAACGTTTGCAAATCGATAGATCCACGCTTGAAAATCAAGTGTCCCGCAAAAAGCACTTACAACCGCTTCTGAAGCAAGTTTTCCCGCACCATAAAACGATATCGGAAGCGTAGGGCCATATGTTTCAGGGAGAAATATCGGTAGTGTCTCGCCATAGACGACACTACTGGAGGAAAACACGATTTTTTTAATGCCGTTCAACCTCATTCCTTCAAGAACGTTATAGGTTGCAATGGCACCTTGTTTTAAATCAAGATCTGTCTGTGTTTCGCCAAGGCGTACAAATGGGTTTGCTGCAATATGAAAAACGACATCATGATCTTGGATTTCTTTTTTCACCTGTTCTAAATCTAAGAGATCAGCATCAATAAAAGTGAAATAATCTCTTGTGAGATGATGTTTTATATATTTTTTTTCACCGGAGCTTAAATTATCATACACAGTAACAGTATGTCCTTTTTCAACGAGTGTGTCGACAAGATGACTGCCTATGAATCCAGCACCGCCTGTAACAAAAACTTTCATAAAAATGACCCTGGAGTACAGCTTATCTGGGCTTCATTTAAGTATTTTTTGCATTCCATAGAGACAAAATTGATAGATTAGAAGAATTGTCACCCCTTTCACGTCATAAATGATGTGGCTTTTCCCTAGAGGGGAAGAAAATGCCTATCGGCATTTTGATTTTTATTTCCAGGTGATTCATCTCAGACCTAAATGTCTGGGTTTTCTCGCTTGGAGTCTGTAATTACAAAGAACATATATTTCGTTATACAATATAGCGAAAAAGTATTACCCCTACATTTTTAAACAATTTTTGAAAAAATCTAATTTGTAGGGGTAAATTCTTGCCATATATAAGAATAGCCTCTCGAGAAAACTCTCATCAGAAAACGTGATTATAGTTTAGAATTACTCCATAGGAAATCACGAAAACACTCCAATCATAGGAATAATATAACACCATTGTAATCTGTTGACTATGAATCAATTAAGTATTATCCAATTAAGGTTGTTTTCTCCTGCTGAAATTTGCAGACCTGGCGGGTTAGAAGGATTTTACAGGAGAGAAGTTGCATAGAAAGGGGTGTTTTTCGTAGTTGAACGCTCATTCTGTTGAAAACATATATGAAATATTACTACTCGACTCATAAACTAATTTTCAAATACCATCACATCCATCAGACAACGAGATTTGAACTCGATTTTAACGGTAAAAAATATGTATTTTCTACTAAAAAGTACTTTTCAACGAAAAGTATATAACTAATAACGTACATAATATTATTTGGTGATATGAAATGGTGGAAAAAACGAATCTGGCAAAAATAGAAAAGAAAATTTACAGCTCCTTGTTCAATGACGGAACATTGGACATACTTGGAGGTCTATGGTTATTGGGCTTAGGATTGTCAATCTTGCTTGAAGATTTGGGTTTTGGGATTTCTGAAGAACTGATGCTTTATACGATCATCCCTGCCTTCGTGGTATACTTCGCTTTGATATTTTTTGTAACAAACCCCAAAAAAGGTATCATTAAATTGCCGGAAAAAGTAAAAAGAAGTAAAACCAAATTCCTAATAATACAGATGGTCTGGCTGGTTTTGGCTTTTGTTGCTGGAATTTATTTTTCAATGCAACCCATAAATACAGGTTTATCGAATGATATATTTGCCTCCTTATTCTGGATCGCGGGCTCAATAATATTATGCAGTATCGCAGCGTTTTCTCTTAAAATAGACCGATTCTATGTATACGGATTATTGTTAGCCATTCCGTTTCCTTTCAGGATATTTATAAAGAAGATTTTCTTTGGTATCAGCACAAGCATGTTCTTTGTTGTATCAATAATAATATTATTTTGGGGCGCTGTAATTCTGATACGATTCATAAAAAACACTCCTAAAACTGGTAAATTATGAAAAAAAAATCAAAGAGTAATAAAGGAATGAATATTCCAATCGAAGAAATAGATAAAGTAATCCATGAGCCAGCAAGAATGAAAATCATGGCCAATCTGTATTTCGTAGAAAGCATGGATGCAATTTTTTTACTAAGACAAACGGGTTTTACCTGGGGGAACCTCGCCACGCATACAAAAAAACTGGAAGCAGTGGGTTATGTTGAAGTGAAAAAAGAGTTCATCAAGAGGAAGCCCCATACAATGTTCATATTAACAAAGAAAGGAAGAGATGCATTCGAAGCATATACAAAAAAGATGAAACATTTATTTGAGGACTTTCCAGGAAAATCCTAAAAAATGAGCCGATCAAAGATTCAATTTTTAAATCATCCTCACATCCATCCAAACAAACTGGATTTAAGCATATTTTTGCAGTAATTATTTGGTGTTCTCCAAACGTTTTCAGACAGTATATAAATGAAAGGCGATATGCAGGGCGCCTAAGGTCATAAACATGAATGATGGGGCAAAACAATTTATGGCTATGATGATCGTTGTTTCAACTATTGTTGCAGTTGTAAAGATTCTTACAGAAGGAGTGGTTTTTTAAAGAAAGAGAGGTTATGAAATTGTTAGAAAGGGGAAGAATAACATGGTGAAAGAAAAAGAACATATGAATGTTGGAATTGCATCTATTATCTTAGGAATATTAGGCCTAATTCTCTATTTCATAGGTTTGTTTTTCTATTCATTCGTAGATAATAGACTTTATGGGATCATTATTGGAATAATTCTAGGTATCGTAGCAATAATTCTTGGATATTTGGCAAAGAAACAAGGAGATGATTACGGAACTTACGGGATTGTCCTTGGTGTCCTAATACTTGTTATTGGATTACTAACATTCATGTTGACCACTATTACAAGTGTAGAGACTGGTTACTAGACCTAATGTTAATTGTTCACAAAGACAATGCAATTATGCTCGCATCCTTCAGACAAACTTATTATTTTTTCTACTTTCTAAATTATCATGCTAAATACTAACACGGACCTGGCGGGTTAGGACATTTCTACAGATAAGGAACTGCATAGAAAGGAACTTTTTTTACATATGTCTGTATTATAATTCCAAAGATGAATTAAGTGATGGAAAATAACACTTGTCGATATATCAATCTACAGTTTTATTAATAAGTATGATCTGTTACTCTATTGTTTTGGGGGTAAATATACGAAAAAAGAACTTAAAAAAACCGAGCTAAGAATTTCAGGAATGACATGTGCGAGTTGTGCTACTACCATTGAGAAATCATTGTCCCACCTTGTAGGAGTTGCTAAAGCACAAGTGAATCTGGGAACTGAAACTGCAACGATAGAATATGATCCAAATAAAATTAACCTCCCTAATTTGAACAAAGCCGTGACAGACGTAGGGTATGATGTAATTAATGAAAAAACAGTGATCAAAATAGGTGGTATGACCTGTGCGATGTGTGTTAAAACAAACGAAGAAGCACTCAAAAAGTTGGATGGTGTCTTAAGTGCTTCCGTTAATCTCGGTGCAGAAAAAGCGTATGTAACATACAATCCCAAACTCATAACAATTGCTGATTTGAAAAAAGCCATAGAAGATGTAGGCTATCAATTTCTTGGTGTAGAGGGAGAAGAAACTGAGGATTTGGAGGAAAAATTAAGAGAAAAAAGTTTGAAAGAAAAACGAAATCGAATCATTATCGGTTTTGCAGTAAGCATTCCTTTAATAGCACTCATGTATATTCCTCTCAAATGGCCTTTTCCAATGGCATATTTCATGCTCGTGGTTTCAACCCCGGTTTTTGTTTATGTTAGTTATCCAATTTTTAAAGCGGGTTATCGTGCTCTAAAGAATAAGTCTCTTAATATGGATGTTATGTACTCTATGGGGATAGGAGTTGCATTTGTTTCAAGTATTTTTGGAACATTTGAAATTGTTTTAACTAGAGAATTTTTATTTTACGAGACTGCTATAATGCTTGCCACATTTCTTACTCTTGGCCGTTATCTAGAAACAAGGGCGAAAGGAAAAACTTCTGAAGCAATAAAGAAACTTGTAGGGTTACAACCGAAGACTGCTATTGTCATTCGTAATAAATCAGAAATAGAAATACCAATAGAGGACGTTCAAGTAAATGATATTGTTGTTGTTAAACCTGGTGAAAAAATTCCTGTTGATGGTGTTGTTGTTGATGGAGAAAGTTATGTTGATGAGTCAATGATATCTGGGGAGCCCATCCCTGTTTTGAAGAAGAAAAATAGAAACGTTGTTGGAGGGACTTTGAATAAAAACGGCGTCATTAAATTCAAGGCTACAAAAATTGGAAAAGATACCATGTTGTCTCAAATTATTAAACTTGTGCAGGAGGCTCAAGGATCAAAACCTCCAGTTCAACGTATTGCTGATAAAGCTGTTACCTATTTTATTCCAACAGTTTTAGCAATTGCTATTATTTCTTTTATTGTCTGGTATGCATTTATTGGTAATACCCTACTTTTTTCTCTTACCGCTTTGATTTCTGTTCTTGTAATTGCTTGTCCTTGTGCCCTGGGTCTTGCAACACCTACGGCTGTCACTGTGGGTTTAGGTAGAGGTGCTGAGCTTGGTGTGCTTATTAAAAAGGGTGAAGCCCTTGAGATTCCTCAGAAATTGACAACCGTTGTATTTGACAAGACTGGAACACTTACTAAAGGAAAACCCGAAGTTACGGATATAATTGTAACTAGAAATAATGATGATAACTTGTTGAAGATGGTGGCAAGTGTTGAGACCAATTCTTCACATCCATTAGCAGAGGCTATTGTTAGAAAAGCACAGGAAAAAAAGATTAATCTAGTAAAGGTAAAAAAATTTAATACATTAAGTGGAAAGGGTGTAGTTGCTGTAATTGATGGAAAAGAGATGATAATTGGTAACAGGATGTTATTTTCTGAGAAAAATATTTCATTTAATAAATTTGAACAAAAAATTGTTGAACTTGAAAGTAAAGGAAAGACGGTATTGCTCATTAGTAAGGATAAAAAACTAATCGGATTGATTGCTATTGCAGATACATTGAAAGAAACAACAAAGACTGCGATAGAAGCATTTAAGAGTATGGGATTAAAAGTAATCATGATTACAGGTGACAATCCCCGAACAGCATCTGCTGTTGGAAAGCAAATTGGGATCGATACTATACTTGCTGAGGTGTTACCACAAGATAAAGCATTAGAGGTTAAGAAACTTCAAGAAAAAGGTGAGGTGGTTGCCTTTGTTGGTGATGGGATCAATGATGCTCCGGCTCTTGCACAAGCAGATGTTGGCATTGCTATAGGCAGTGGCACTGATGTTGCAGTAGAGAGCGGTGAAATTGTGCTGGTAAAAGATGATCTCTTAGATGCAGTGGTAGCTGTTCAACTTAGTAAGAAGGTTATGGCAAGGATAAAACAAAATATTTTTTGGGCTTTTGCATATAATACTGCACTGATACCAGTTGCTGCAGGAGCGCTTTATCCGTTTTTTGGTATCACATTTAGACCAGAACTTGCTGGGTTTGCCATGGCGATGAGTTCCGTAACAGTTATTACTCTTTCCTTGTTATTAAAAGGATATATACCGCCTGTAAAAAGGAAATCATATTTAGAAGGGAGGTGAAAAATAATATGGCAATAGATCCTATATGTAAAATGACAGTTGATGAGAGTACTGCGAATTACATTTCAGATTATAAAGGGAAGAAATACTACTTCTGTGCACCTGGTTGCAAAAAAGCATTTGATGAGAATCCCAAGAAATATATCTCTTAGAAATAAATATTGTATAGTTAGTATATTGCATCTTAAAAGAAGAAGGGTTTAAAATGATTAATTATGGGTTTACTAAAGAGATTGATAAATCGTTTGAAGAAGCTGTTGATTTAGTGTCAGATGAGTTACAGAAAGAAGGTTTTGGAATTCTAACAAAAATTGATGTTAAAGATAAATTCAAAGAGAAACTTGGTATTAATTTTAAAAAATATGTAATTCTTGGTGCATGTAATCCTCAAAGTGCGCATAAGGCTATTGTTGCTGAAGAAAATATTGGGCTTATGCTTCCATTAGTCTCTAAGAATCGTTGTATTTATACATGAAAAATTATTTTTGATGCATCGAATAAAAATAGCAAACTGCATTATTGTACAGTCTACTCTTGATATCCATAATAGTATAAGTAAATAG
>Ga0209979_1001010_pt1 | contig 33231 bp, 29 predicted proteins | sample AnhtaG_FD_183114 | JGI IMG/M metagenome (GOLD analysis project Ga0209979, IMG submission 183114) | Deep subsurface microbial communities from Anholt, Denmark to uncover new lineages of life (NeLLi) - Anholt_01485 metaG (SPAdes) (version 2) | ecosystem: Environmental > Aquatic > Marine > Oceanic... | reverse complement strand
ACAGAAGCAAATTCTACACCTTTCATTTTTTTTAAAGAATTTTCTACTCTGTTCGCACAGGAAATACAAGTCATTCCAGTAACTGAAAAACTTTTTTTGTTTTTACCCACTATAATTTCTCCTTTCAAGAAAACTTACTAACAATTACTGTTAAGGTTTTGATGCGATTAGACTGAATTATTTTACTTGATGTTTGACTCCCAGCCATATCATATAAAGGGCATAAATTGCACTGAAAATTGCTCCGGGAAGAGAGGTGATTTCATCAAATAGGGTCAGGGCAATGGCGGCTGCAAATCCGGAGTTTTTAATGGTCCCGAGAAGTATCATTGAGGTCCGATCTCTTTGATTTATTCCCATTTTTTTCAAAATGATATTTAATAGAATAAACCCCAGAAAAGTGGTGGTAAAAGCAATCAATGATACTTTAATTAAGACATTCGGTTGTTCCAAGAAGGTTTTTTGATTTAATCCGATCACGGTAAAGATAACCACAAAGAAACCCCAATTAATAATGGTTCCTTTCCAGGAAATAATTGATTTATAGAAATCCTTAAAAAGCAGGAAACGGGAAAATAGGATAGGTAAAATAATCAGTTCGATCAGAATGAGGATCAACTTTGAGAAAGGAAATACTTCAGCACCGGTTAATAACAAGATTAAGCCTGGCATAATAAAAATAGACGATAGATAAGCACCAAAAGTGGCAAATAGAGATAAAATTGAATTACCCGCTAATAAGGAGGTAAAAGGGATTACTGCTACTCCCGGGGGTGCCGAGGCAACCAGAATCATTCCGATTCTTATAGGATCTTGAAAAATAAACCATTGATTTAATATAAGAAGCAGTGAACCCAAAAATAGATAACTGAAAAGTATTCCGATAGCAAGGGGTTGAGCTAAGCTCTGCCATTTTAACATTTGCCGGGTGGGAATTTGGACAATGGAGACGGTCATTACCAATGCCAGGGCGGGAATAGTCAATGATTTAGTCCATTGAGCCAGTTGAGGGCAGGTTAAACCCAGAACGAAAGCCAGGGGCAAGATAAAATTTCGATGACCAAGAAATTTAAACATCTTGATTTCCTAAAATATGATTTTTTATTACCCTATAATTTCTACCTTAATAATCATCCAAATGATTAAATTCTGCATTTTCAATCCATGTCTCGGGCTTGGAAACAAATTCAACTAAGTTTTCCAGTAGGAACATATGCTTTTTTTCTTCTCCTGCTAACTTTAAAAATATTTTCTTTTGCGATTCGATTTCAGCTTTACCACTCATTTCTATATAAAACTTATAACTCTTTTCTTCCATTTCCTGGGCTTTGCGATAGAAATTTATCTGTGTCAAGTCAAAGTCAAATACTAGATTTTTTCCTTTAATTTTAATAAAGATATTCTTAGCATTCTCTAATATATCTGTTTCTGCTAATTCTACACTTACATCAGTTTTCATCATTTGTTCAATAATATGATAATGTTTCACTTCGTCATTAGCTAACATTTTTAATATATTCTGGAGCCCTAGATCACCTGTTTTGTTAGCAAGTTCACGATAATAATTTTCACTGTCTTTTTCCATCTTCATGGCATATTTATAAATATTCATTTTTATACCTCCTATTATATATATAACAAGTTTCGGGGTTATGTTTTACAATTTAAAATACTTCTTATCATGTATTTTTGGTTACCTTGACATTTTCATAACCCATGTTTACACTTTTTTATTCTATCATTATTTTATGAAATTGTGAAGGCCCTGTGTCTTTCCTAAGAACATTTCAAAATCATCTTTAATTATAATCTGTAAGGTTTTTTAGTACATACTTTTAAGCAAAGTTTACAAGGTTTGATCTTTAACTGTGCTACCTGGATAATATTTATCTCAATTTCTGTTAAATTCCGAAACTTCGCTTTAAGAAGTAAATATGAAATGTCTTACTATTATTTTTTAAGGCTTACAGAACGGCAAACACCTCTGTAGCAATCTGTCTCCGGTTTACCACGCATTTGAAGCGAATTTGGCGGTAGTTTATTCCAATTAACTACTTTTTTGGTGGTATAAAGATGAAAAAGCCCGTTGCGCAACATGACGGCAAGGTTATAAAAATCCGCATGATATGGTTGTCGGTAGACCTCAGGGCGAAAACCCTTTCCCTTTAAAAGCCCTGCACGGGTTAATCCCATCTCAGCGAGAGAGGCACTTGAGGGAATCGGATGGTCAAACCAGGAGGCATAAATCGTTTGAAAATCTTCAGACCTTGATTCTACCCATTTTTCACCTTCCTGAAATGATTTAACATACTCAGACATCGCACGCATTGGTGTATACCAACTCTCATCATTCTCATATAGCATAGTGATTCCAATTAGCATGCAAGCACCGTCAAATAAAAAATTCTGCTTCTGTGTTATGCCATTTGAAAGAGAATGTGCAAGGGTTTTACCATCCCAAAATCTTTCCAGCAAGCTCTTTATTATCTGCACAGCTCTCGCTTCCAGTTCCGGTTTTCCTAGAAATCGTGCTGCCTGCAACATGGCTATGGCAACCAAAGCATTTATGCCGCATAGAGTCTTGTTGTCTTTATCAGGCTGGATTCTCTGATTTCGTTTGGCCAGTAATTTTTTTTCAATATCCCCTAAAGGGATATCATTCTTTCTTATCAGGTGAATTGCCCCGTTAAAATTGCCTTCCGGAAAAATAAAATAAGATTCACTCAATCGATGAAATTCCTCTGCTGATAAAAATTCTTTTAATTCATAATATTTCCAGATGTAGGTTGCACCTTCAATATGTTCTGTGTCAGCATCATAAGCAGAAATGTATAACCCGTTATCTTTAAAACACTCTTCAAGGCACCGCAGGATATTTTCCGCCATTGCCTTATATGCTTTTTTATCCATCACCCTGTACGCCAAAGCATAACACCATAAAGCCATCACCTGGTCGTAAAGCATTTTCTCAAAATGCGGGATAGTCCACTTGCTATCCACACAATAACGAAAAATTCCACCCTGTAAATGGTCATTCAATCCCCGCAAACGCATTGCATCGAGTGTGATGCTACACATCTTCCAAATATTTTTATTTTTCTCTACGCAAAGTAAATATAAAAGATATAAAAGTGTGGTGTGAGGAGGGAATTTTTGTCCCCCACCAAAACCTCCTTCAACAAAATCGAAATAGGTTAATAAATTTTTTGCAATCATCTTCTCTTCGATAATGGAAGGTGGCTTCTCTACAGCCTGAAAGGGTAAAATTTTATCACGATGATTGATGTAATAATCATATATTTTTTTGGTAATATCAAGAAATGGAGATATCGACCCACTGCCATGCCCCGGGGCATAGGTAAGGGCAAAAATGGGATGAATATCCGGTGTTAAAAAAACATTCAAGGGCCAACCGCCGCTTCCATTTTGTGCAGTGATAAAATGCATTAAAAATTGGTCGATATCCGGCCTGGTTTCCCGGTCTACTTTTATGCATATGAAATGCTTGTTCAAATAACCCGCTGTAATTTGATCCGAAAAAGCATCGGCTGCCATCACATGACACCAATGACAGGTTGCATAACCAACCGATACAAAAAGCGGTTTATTCCAACGAATTACTTCTTCAATAATTTCAGAACTCCATTCCTGCCACCATATGGGATTCTTTGCATGCTGCCGAAGATAAGGAGAACTTGATACATCAAGATTATTTCTTTGTATATCTAACACAGTAATCCCCCCTTTATACTACAGTACTTTCCCAACAGGTGCCATATAAATGGTAAATTCTTCATCACCATCAATTCCAAGAACCCTATCTGCAAATTCCTGGTCATAGGCCGCAATAGCACAGGTACCGGTGCCAATTACTTCACAGGCAAGGTAGAGATTTTGACAGACATGACCGGCATCAATAGCTATCACTTTATAGGATGCCATACCGTATCGCCATTCCATGCGTGACGGTATGGTTGTCCAAATGAAAGTCACTGCACTTTTACCCGCAAAAGATTGACCTAATGCCGCCCGGCTTATCAAGGTTTCAAGATGTTCGTGTTTAATAAATTCAACCAGCTGATGGCTCATGGGTAGATAACGGTAAATTGCCTTTGGCAATCCTTCCACCCGAAAAGCTGCAACATAAGTCTCCAGTGCATGTCTGCATCCGGCTGATGGGACGGTTCTGAAATTATGCACTGCAGCCCTTTGCTTTCTGAGACCTTGTGTTGCCCATAAAAGAAAAGAAAGTTCTTCGAGTTTTACTGCATCTTTGGTATAAGACCTTCTCGATTTCCTTCTGGCCATCGCAGTCTCGACACTTACTTCGTAAATTAATTTCCAATCCCCCGGTTTAACAAGATTAATTTTTTTGTCTTCAGGATTACACGGCTTTTCTGCTGGCGGTGGTTTAAGGCCTCTGCTCTGGTCTGTGGTCGAAAAATCAATCGTTTTCCGAATACTATCCTTTAGAAAGTTCCTATAATTATCAATCATGAAAATCCTCCTTCAGAGGCAAATTAAAATTTTAATAATTTACATACTCATACTATCAATTTTTTTGTTCTTTTTTTATATTACGACATATTCTACTCGAATCCCTTTTTTTAAAAAATAAAGGATCGACCCCTGTCGTGCAATGTCCCCTATTGCACGACAAAGGATCAATCCTCTGCCCTGTTGTTAACATGCTGTGAAGATGAGTATTAATGAATTTGGCTTATTATTCGAAAAGCTTCATGTATTGGCCATATCCTTCTTTTTCTAAATCTTCTTTGGGAATAAAGCGAAGGGCAGCTGAATTCATGCAATAGCGAAGACCAGTGGGTGAAGGTCCATCATCAAATAGATGACCAAGATGAGAATCTGCATATTTACTCCTTACTTCCGTTCTGCTCATAGATAAACTGTTATCTTCTTTTTCCAAAATGTTATCCGGTTCCAGTGGTTTCGTAAAGCTGGGCCAGCCTGTTCCCGAATCAAACTTATCAAGAGAACTAAAAAGTGGTTCACCGGATACAATATCCACATAAATACCTTCTTTCTTATTATCCCAATATTCATTATCAAAAGCCCTTTCTGTACCGCATGACTGTGTTACGTTAAACTGTAAGGGGGTCAATGTATCTTTCAGTTCTTCAACCGAGGGCTTCTCGAACTTACTATCATTATTTTTTATTGTGTCATCCCAGGTAGATTTAAGATAAGCTTCACGTCCTGAACCAGCACGATATAATTCATATCTTATGGGGGATTTCTGGTAATAATCCTGATGATAATCCTCCGCCACATAGAATATGGATGCCGGTATTATTTCTGTAACAATATCCACTTGAAACTTGCCTGATCCTTGTAATCTTTCTTTGGACTCTTCTGCCAGCCGTTTTTGTTCTTCACTGTGATAGAAGACAGCAGTCTTGTACTGTTCCCCTCTATCTGCAAACTGACCCCTGATATCGGTAGGATTGATCTGCCGCCAGAAAACATCAAGTAACTCGGCATAAGTAATAACTGAATGGTCAAAGGTAATTTGTACAGCTTCCAGATGGCCGGTCTTTCCGGTGGTTACTTCTTCATAGGTTGGGTTCTCTTTGTGTCCGCCGGTATAACCCGCTAAAACTTCCGTAACCCCATCTAATTCTTGAAAAGGAGATTCCATACACCAAAAACACCCGCCTGCAAAGGTCGCTTTTTCCATTTTACTTTCCTCCTCATTTTTTATTATAGTATTATCTTGCCCATTCGACAAAAGGACAAAATATATGCCAATTAAACTGATAATAAATATTATCATTAAATTTCTTAACTTTACTTTCATTTTAAAATCCTCCTTTAATTATAGTTATTCTACACATTTTCTAATTTATATATCACCATTCTAAATAATTGAAAATTTAATCCTATTGCTTTTGTAGGTTAATTATATTATTATCAGGAAAGAAAGTAAGTAACCAATGTTACCAAATTATTCTTTTTTTGGAAGGTTTGATATGGAAGCATTATCTGAAGGGGGGTATCGCTTCTATTTTTCCAGTGTAAATTTTTTTTCGATAAAAGTAAAACCAATATCTAATAAAACGGCAATAATAATTGCCGGTATTGCTCCTCTTAATACTTTAGACATATTTAAATTGGTTAATCCCTCATATATAAATTCTCCTAAACCGCCTGCACCAATCAATGAAGTGATAATTGCGACACTATTTGCAATGACAGCAGCAAATTTAACCCCGGCAAAGATAGCTGGGTAAGCATTCGGAAAACGAACGTAAAGCAAAATCTCTCTTTCATTGAGCCCTATCCCCTGTGCAGAATCAATATAGGCATCATCAATATTTTTTAGGCCGGTATAAGTATTTTTAAATAATGGCAGTATGATTCTTAAAATGATGGCAAAAATAGCCGGTTTAAATCCAATTCCCAGCAATGGAACCACAATTGCCACAACGGCAAAGCTTGGAATTGCTTGAGCGAGATTAGCAAGAAAGAGTAAAATAGAAGCTAAATAGCGATTATACAATGAAATGACCGCCAAAGGAATAGCTATTACAATCGCAACAAATAATGCGCTATAGGCTAAAAAAAGATGTTCTCCAATTGCTACAAAAAGGTTATTCATCTTATTGTCCATACCTTTTTCTTAATAGTGTTTCAAAAAAATTTCCCATGGAATCAAGCAGAACTGCCAGGATGCCAATCCATAATCCGGTAACCAGAATAATATTTTTATCATAAAGATGAATTCCTGTTTGGATAGGACCACCCAGACCTCCGGCAGCTATCAGTCCCCCTAAAGTAACCACCCCCATTGTAAAGACAATGGCTATTCTAATACCGGCAGCCAATAATGGTAATGCAAGAGGAATCCTTACTTTCCATAAAATCTCCTTATCCGAAAGACCTATAGCCCGGGCAATTTCAATATATTGGAAATCTACATTGGTTAAGCCGACATAGGTATTTCTTGCTATGGGCAGGATAGAATATAAAACAGAGGCGACCAGGGTTGGTTTGACTCCGATTCCAAAAAGTGGGATTAATATGACCAGGAGGGCTAATTCGGGAACCGATTCAATCGCGTTAAGGAAATTCAGGATAATATTAGAAAGATTTTGTCTTTTATGTAAAAAAATACCGATACTTATGCCAATAATTATCACAATAATCAGGGTAATGAAAACCATATAAAGGTGCTCAAAAGTTTTAATTCCCAATTGTTGGGTTTTCCATACATCTAAAATCATTTTATATTAACCTGGACAAGATTTCATTTGCCAACAAAATACCGATAGGCTTTTCTTCCACGACGACGGCGATAAATTCGTTTTTTTCTTTCATCATCGATAAAGCAAGGGCGATGGAGTCTAATGGTTTAAAAACAAGTGACTGCTTTATAAAATGCTTCAAATTTTTATCGTTCTTCTGGTAGAGGTCTTGCAATTTAACATAACCGAGGAATTTTTCTTTTTGCATCACCATTCCTAATTCGATATCTTCTCTTACCATACCTTCTATGACTGAATCGGTCGATAAATCGGATTTAAAGAAGTATTTTTTGTCCAGAGGAATCATAATGTCGCTGGCAGTTAAATCTTCAAGATGTTTAAATTTCTTTTTTGAATCAACAATATCTGCAATAAAATCATCAGCTGGATTAACCAATAATTCATTTTTCTTGGCTAATTGTATTAGTTTTCCTTCTTTTAATATGGCTATTCTGTCACCAAGTCGAAAAGCTTCTTCAATATCATGGGTTACAAATATAATCGTTCGATTTAATCTTTCTTTGATTTTTATGAATTCTTCCTGAAGCTGCTTCCTTAAAATAGGGTCAAGTGCTCCAAACGGCTCATCCATTAATAAAAGCGAGGGGTCCATCACCATAGCCCGGGCCAAACCGACGCGCTGCTGTTGCCCCCCGCTAAGTTCCTTTGGTCTTCGATTGATGAATTTTTCCGGCGGCAATGAGACAATTTCAAGTAATTCCTTTACTTTTTGCGTAATTTGAGCCTCTGACCAACCTTCCAATTTTGGAACCAGGCCGATATTTTCCCGCACAGTCATATGCGGGAATAAACCAATCTGTTGAATAACATAGCCGATATTCTTGCGGAGAATAACCGGATCAAAATCCCGGTTATCTTTCCCATTGATCAAGATCCTGCCCTCATCAATTTCAACCAATCGGTTGATGGTGCGAAGCAAAGTGGTTTTCCCGCAACCACTCGGACCCAGAAGAATGAGCAATTCTCCTCCACAGACTTCCAAGCTGACCTGATTTACCGCGATTGTATGCCCGTACTTTTTTGTAACCTTTTCAATTTTTACACAATCAATCTTATTAAAGAGTTTTTTCGATATAGACATTTTTATTATTTATTTCTCACCAATGAATAAATTTATGGAGCGATGAAACCTTTTTCAACCAGGAATTCTTTGGCGATGTCTGAGGCTTCTTTTTTGTCAATATCATACAATCTATTGAGTCTTCGCATCGTTTCAGTATCAATCTGGTCTTCTAATATTTTAAATATTTTCATCAATTCTTCATTTTCCGCCATCTCTTTACGCACAATAATAACGGCATCATAGGGAGGTAATGCTCCCTTATCATCTTCTACAATACTCAGGTTATACAGATCAACCCGGGAATCGGTAGTGTAGGCACCTATGGCATCAACCTGATTGCTCTTGATGGCTTCATACATTAAGGTTGGCTGCATTTGTCTTACTCTTCCAAAGGTAAATCCGTAGACTTTATCAATTTGCGGTAATCCATCCGGGCGGGAAGCAAATTCCGGGTCAGTACCCAGACTTAAATCGTCAGCATAGGGTTCCAGGTCGCTTATCCGAACAATATTGTGTTCTTTCACCCAATCCTTATGTAAGGCGATGGCATAATCATCTCGAAAACCCAATCGGGCAGCAATGGCTATATTATCCTGTTCCATCAATCCCTGCTCTACTTTTTGATAGACCTCATCGGGGTCCCACTGCTCTAAAGGCGGTAATTTAAGGATAACATTATAAGCAGTTCCGGTATATTCCACATAAGCATCAATATTGCCTTTTTTGAGCGCCTCATAATTAATCATCGTTCCTCCGAGACTTTCTTTCACCTCAGTTTGCAAACCATTATCACTCATCAAATGGGCAATCATATGAGCCAGAATATACTGTTCATTGAATAATTTAGAACCCAGGACAACTTTTTCCGGTTTTTTAAACACATCAGCAAAAAAGAATATGGCAACGACAATGATAAGCAAAACAATTATAATTATCCATTTCTTGACCTTCATTTTTTAATTCCTCCTTTTATTTTTTATTGGAATAGAAGCTAATGAAGCACTTCGGTTGGTTTATATCTTATTACGATACGATGAAGTAAAAATCCTTTTTTATTTATAATTTATTTATAAAAAACATTTAAAGAGAACATTGATAGAAATTTTTAGAAAATTGAAAATATTTTGTGGAGCGAATGTAAAAATTCAATGATATAAAATTTTATGCCGCCTTAAGAAAATGGGACCTATTGCCCCCTGCTACCTATATAAAAGAAACCGGTTCTTTTTTAATCAGAATGAAAAAATAGAATTGTTCCCTTTTATCAATGATATTATCCACTAAAGGTTATCAATACTTTTTTAATATCATGTAAGGATTCAACCTTTTCCATAATCTCTTCCTTGATTGAGTTGGCAAATTGATGATTTTCCGGCAAGTCAACATCTATTTTGACTACCCCTTCTTTTAGTTCTATTTTTTTAATTAATTTGGTGCCTACCAAATCGATACCGCTTAAGGGATTCATGACTTTCCTTAATCTTTTCTCGATTGTTTCTGTGGTGGTGGGGGTTTTATCTGTTACCAGACCATGTTTTTCCTCGTAATTTCTGATGGCTGAACGTAAACCCTCAACTGCCAATACAGAACAGTGGGTCTTTATGGCAGGAAGACCACCCAATTCATCTGATGCCTGTTTCCAGCTGATTTTTTTTGCTTCTTCCAAAGTCTTTCCTTTGGCCAATTCGGTAATAATCGAACCGGTGGCAATATTTGAAGCACAACCGTAGGATTCGAATTTGATATCCTGAATTCGCTTTGTTTTTTCATTCACCTTAATTTGAACCGATACCATATCTCCGCAAGCAGGACTTCCTTCCATGGCTTTTCCATCTGCATCTTCAATTTTTCCAACATTACGGGGATGTCGAAAATGTTCTAATACTTTTTCGTTATAGGGAAATTTCATTAAATTAAACCTCCTTTTAATCTTTACCCAAAGGACTGATTTTTCTTAATTCGCCAATGACCTCTTTTAGCGTCTTTATTAATTCATCTATCTCCTTCAGATTATTATATCGTCCCAGGGTAAAACGAATGGAGCCATGTGCCCTTTCGTGGTCCCCGCCGATACCTAAAATAACATGGCTTGCCTCCAGTGAACGGCTAAAGCAAGCCGAACCGGTGCTTACCGCAAAACCATGCATATCTAAATGCAAGGTTATGGATTCCCCTTCTATAAAATGAAAGGTAATATTTGCATTTTGGGGTGTTCTCCTTTCAGGATGCCCATTTAAAGTAGTTTGGGAAATTTCTGCTAAAATATGACTGATTAAATGGTCCCTGAGAGAAATCAATTGTTCATTCTCTTTGGCAGTGACCAATTCAACCGCTCGCGCAAAACCTATGGCACCGGGAATATTTTCCAAACCTGCTCTTCTGTTAAATTCTTGAAAACCTCCGTCCATCCATTTGGTTAAAGGCGTGCCTTTGCGAATGTAAAGACCGCCAATCCCTTTGGGACCATGGATGGTATGAGCAGCGACTGAAATTAAATCTACCGGTATCTTTTTTACATCAATTGCCATTCGCGTAAAAGTATGGGTTGCGTCGGTATGAAATAAGATCTTCTTCTTTTTACAAATTTGGCTTATGGCTTCAATGTTTTGAATGGTCCCGATTTCTTGATTGGCATGCTGAATGGATATCAGGGCGGTATCTTTCGATATTGAACCTTTAAGCTGTTCTAAATCAACAAAACCATATTTATCTACATTCAAATAAGTTACTTTTATTCCCTGTTTTTCCAGGTTTTTTGCACTATATAGTATCGGAAAGTCTTCTATTTTGGAAATAATCAAGTGATTTTTATTTTGCTTTTGGAGTGCCATCATCACACCCTTAATTGCCATATTGCTGGATTCGGTACTTCCGGAAGTAAAAACAAATTCCTCGGGAGCTGTATTAAGCCTTGAAGCAATTACTTCGCGGGCTTTCTGCAATGCTTCTCTGGCTTCTATGCCCTGAGAATATCCAAACTCCGAAGTAGCTACTGCATAAGTATCAAAAAAATAGGGTTGCATTGCCTCTAAAACACGCTCATCCAGTCGGGTTGCAGAAGCGTTGTCTAAATAAATCATTTTTTCATTAAACATAAATATTTCTCCTTAAATAAAAAGATTAATAGTAGATTCTCTTGCTTCCTGAATATAAGTTCCTACCGCTCCGTATTCAGTAATTAAATCTTCTCTTAAATCTTCTTTTTTTATTCCCATGATTTCCATGGTCATTTCACAGGCAATAATCTTTCCGCCCAATTCCTTGAAATCTTGTATCAATCGCTCCAATGATGAGACATTAGCTTTATTCATGCGCTGCTTAATCATCGATTTTCCTATGCCCAACATATGCATTTTTGAAAGAGGTCCTTTTTCCAGTCCTCCCTTTTGCAGCCGTTGTAGTCCCCAGAAAGTAAAGAAAAGTGAAGCTTCCATTCCCATGGAAAGAGCACCATTAGCAATAATCAAGGCACTATAAATCTTGTCCATATCTCCGCTATGAACCACAATGGTTAATTTCTCTGTCACCTTTTCATTCCTCCTATTTTTGTATGGTAATTACCCATTCCCCTCCCTCTTCTTTTACATCAACCAGTTTCAAACCCAATGCCTTTACAGCCATGGGTATTTCCTTTTTAGATGCCTGGTGAGTGCCTCTTACTTCGATAATGTCTCCGAGAGAAGCTTTACGAATTGCCTTTCTGGTTTCTATTAAAGGAATGGGACAAGTTTCTCCGCAACAGTCAACTTTTATTTTTGACATATCTTTTACCTCCTATAATAAAACTAGGGTCTATACCTTGTCTATTTATTTTCAATAAACTACTTCAAATTCTTCGCAAACCACAAGCATGTCTTCAGAAAATATTTTACTATATTCTTTCAATCCCAGTGTAAAGAATTTCCGGTGTACTTTTCGCCAAAAGGATAAAGTTTTGTCTCCTTCTCCCTCTTTGGCTGCAAATTCTTCCGTTACTTCTTCAAAGGGGATTATATTGACATTTGTTATTTGAATAATACATTGGGCTATCCCCGCCCAATTGATAATGATAATATAATCACCCACTTCAGGAATCGGCTCATTTTCTATTCCATATAGGCAGTGTAAGGAAGCGGTTGCTTTCTTTATCCCTTTTTTTACCAGTCCTGCCAATTCATTGGCATCTTTTTCATTGTTACAAAAATACCATGATTCATAAGTTTTACCGGTAGTATTTATGTTTTCTCCAATCGTAGATAGATATTTTTTCCACATTGCTTTTACTGTTTTATGTTCTTTTGCCACTTTTAATCATTCCATTTCAGTAGACATTTTTTTATTATACTTTCTTGAAAAATAGCAGACATCTATTTGCCAACTTTCCTCTTAGGGCTTCACTGTTCCTATATTTTATCACAGTCGAGCTGGGAGGGGCAAATAACCCGTCTCTTTGTCTCCTTTTTCTTCTTTGCATAGACAATGACAAAAAAAATAAGTGCCTGTGCCTATTTTAATTATAAATAACAAAATAAGATTTACACTTGAAAATATCATTGTTTTATTTTTGGTAATTCTTTTTTTAATGTTCTCGTCACAAGCATTTACTCATCCGGCCAGTAAAGTAACCCTGTTAGTAGAAGGAAAAGTGCTTCATGTAACTGTCAATCATAATGTCAGTAATTCTGAAAATCATTATATTAACGAAATATTGGTTTTTTTGAATGATAAAGAGATTATTAGACAAATGCTTTTTATACAAACAGGTGATATACAAAAGGTTTCCTATACAATACCTTCTTTGAAAGCGAGAGATAAAATTACCGTAAAAACGAATTGTAGCAGAGGTGGCAAACGTTCAGGAACAATAACAGTTGAACCTGCTTCTTAAATGCAAGTTACCGGGGTCCAAGTTACCAGGGTCACAATCTTTATTCTGACGAATAGTTTAATTAACTGTCAAGGATAAAGCTTTGACCGCTATTATTACCTCGGTTAGTCTTCTCCTATCTTTTCGATCGAATAGCCTTTATTAACTCTCCCATCAGTCTAAACGGTTTCGTCTTCGATTCCGTCTGATTGGTAGAACCTGCCATGTACACGTCAAAATCTTCGGAGAAAAGATCCAGGATCAGGCTTCACAAACTCACAAAATGTAAAATAAAAATAGAAAAATAAAATGTGAAGTCGTGAAGCCTGACCCCATTTTTCCTTTCAAATCTTTCTACCAAATAAGTTACTTAATTATTGAGCATACATCAAACAAAGAACCGTCCCCTTGTTTTTTTACGGAAGTGATGTGACAAACTGCTCCTGAAAATTCTATCTGTCATGGCCTATTCATGTGGTCAATACAGCATATGCTTTGTTGCATTACAAGGCCTGACTCCAGTTCCACATTTTATTCTTCATCCAAAAATATCTCCCAGAATATCTTAAAATATTCAAAAGCCCATTGAATCAATTTCTTGTCTTGATCAAAATCTGGCCATTTATCACCATGGAAAAAATTACAGCGTATTTGGTATAATACTTTGAAGAAATCTTCGCAGGAATTATGCTCAGAGTCAAATTTAACACACACTCCCCCATTTGGTCGCATATCTTTTACACATTCTCTTTTTTCGGGAAATTTGGTCTCCGTAAATTTCTCAAGGACATTTTTAAAATCTGCTTGTTTGCCTGTACGCAAAGATTTATATAAGGCTTCATTATCTTTTGCAAATTCTATGATTTGATTCTTCTCTCCTCTTTTATGGGAATATCTTTTCGAATAACAACTATTAAAAGAGAACCAAAGCACAGCAAATTTAAACCAATCTTTGTAATCTGATTTTTCAAAACTTTTTATTGCCTCAAACCATCTTTTATAGCTCAAATTTTGGCTCATCTCATTTACCCCCTTTTTTTTATACAATTTCCCTAAGTGTTTTAATTAATTCTCTTTTTGTCATTCCATTCTAAAGCCAATTTCTTCCAGCTATGTAATAGTGTAAGTCTTGTAATATCACTTTAAATCTTCCCGCTCGATTTTCTTAATCGCCTTGCTTGATGTAATATGATGCGCATCAATATACTCTGCAATATCTTTTAGGATAAAACCATACTGTGTAGTTCAAAGGGGTCAGGCTTCACAAATTCACAAAATGTAAAACAAAAATAGAAGAAAAGTATGTGAAGTTGTGAAGCCTGACCCTAATGTTCTCTAACTTGAAATATGAGCAACTTTCCCATATTTATCTTATTGAAAAATAAAATATTGATTGCATAAGAAAAAATGTTACATCGTAAGACTTGAGCTCGAAAGTTCTTTTATCTTTACTTAAAGTACCTAGTTTTATTTATTACAAAATATCTTCTCTTAACAAGTATCCTGTTACGGATCCTCTTTCTATTAAAAAGTTCAGTATAGTAATAATATCCTTCTTTATTTTTGGAGTTTTTCTAATTTTTTGACGATTCATTAAAATATATCTTCTAACGATATTTTCAATATAAAATATAGTATTTGTCTCTAATTCCTCGGAAAACAAATTCTTGTTTCTTTGCAAAATATCACTTACCCAAGAAATTCCATCTTCTAAAAAATTACTACCAATATTATTAAGCACTTTTGAAATTGAGTATAGGACAGCAGGATAATGCCCCATATCTTGAGAAGCTTGTTTGTAGAAAAATTTATCTTTTTCCTTTAATGTATGCCATTCTTTTGCGTCTTCTTTCCAATTTTGCCCTGCTAAAAGATAATTATGTATAATCTCATTTGTATAATAACGAGATCTGCTATTTTTACAAAGGTCAACAATTTTCCCATAAAAAGTATTCCAAGCTATCCAAAACTCTTCGTATTGATTTAATCTATCTTCTACAGAAATAAACTCTTGGAAAAAATCAGCCGTGTTTTTTGAATTGCTAAAATTATCAACAAAAGGTTTTACATATATTTCTATTTCCTCCCTCGAGGACGTCAAAACAAAATAAGCAAATTTCTCTAAAAACCTGTGTTTTGTACTATAATCAATTTTATCATTATCTATTAAAAGCTTTTTAGAAAATATAGGAAAAATTTGTGTTATAAATTTTCTATGGTCTTCGTTGTCAGTTTTTAGAGGCAAAAGTTCAAATGCTGTATTTAAAATATTTAAACTTAATTGATTTAAGTTTTCTAAATCTTCATAAGTAATTTTATCCGAAATAATATTTTCTAATTCCTTGTCATGCTGCTTTATAAAGCTTTTTAATACCTGATCTTCTGAAAGTTTGTAAATATTCTTTTTGCGATTTTCTTTCCAAAGTGTGTCTCTTAAATTATCATATTTAGGTTTTAGTAGAAGATATCCTAAAAATATTGAGTGAGCATCTTCAAAACTTATTTCCCATAAATTATGCAAGACGGCTCTAATAGAGTAATCAGACAACCTTTGATTTGTTCCAATAGGATGAGAGTCAAACAATATTAATAACAATATCTTTTTTATTTTTCCACTATCCTGAACAAATGATTTTAACAAAAATGGTAATACGTTAATTGCTGCATTTACTTCATCGGAAATTTGGTATTGATAATTTTTTTGAAGAGGTAATGTGCCATATTCGATAATAGTGTCTTTGCAAAATTCTTTTTCCTCTGAATTTAACTTATCAAAAAAATCACGTATTAAAACAGAACAGGCGTATGCAGGAATTGAGTGATTGAGCAAATAAAAGTCTTTATCTATGTGGTTTTTTAATCCCTCAATAATTTCTTTTGTCTCTGTAATTACCAACTGTGGATCATTTTCGTACTGTTGATATTGTTTATATTTATCTTTATTCTTTTCGAACCTAAAAATTGCCCATAATCTTAATGATGTATATTTCATTTCATTAGAAATTTTTTGCAAGGAATCTTCACTGTATTTTTTTAATTCAGAATCAATTTTGGGATTAAATTTTATTAAAGTTTGTCCATCCTTTTCTTCAACTTCAGGACTCATTTTTCTTCTGTCCATCCTTGCTAAATACAATCTCCAAATCTTATCGGATTCAGTTTCTTGGGATTTATTAGGAAGTTCCTTATAATATTTATCAAAAATTTCCCAAATTATTTTTTGTCTTTTTCCCGCATTACTCTCTGTTTCTTCTTCTGTTCTAAAAAGCTGGTACTGTAGTGCAATATGCTCTAGAGAAAACTTTCTATTCGCATCTTCACAGGTCTTGATTCTTTCATCTTGATAAATTTTATGGTGATAATTTAGCCCATAACCAATAGAATAATAGCTTTTTACACATTGCTCTAATGAATACCTTCCGTTGTCATAAAGAAAAAACTCTTTTGTTTGAAAAAGTATTTTTGCGATATTAAAAAGCTTAGACGGTTGAGCAAGAACTACACTTGTGACTGCAGCCGTTATTGAAGCTGATTTTGAATTTTCTATAAGATATCTACATCTGTTTTCAAATTCTTCCGAGGATGTAACTTTTGCATATTCAAGCAATCATTTTTCCAACGCCATGTGGATTGATTCAAGAAGACTTGTAGTACCCTGTGTCCCTCTATACATATTCCAAAGTCTATTGCTTATGTATTGCTTAATGGTTTCCTTTTCATTAATAAATATTTCTACTTCTTCTACTTCATTTTTCAGCTCAGATTTTGCATAACATTCAACGGTTTTATTCGTAAAAGAGAGAATAAAATCAATTGTCTCCTGAGAAGAAAATCTCAAAAGTTGAAATATTGGAGTTTGAAATGCACTTGAGGGATAATAATCAAAATCATGCATTTCGGAAAGAGAAAAATATTTTTCGACGCCAGCTATTGAATCAGAATATCTTCCTTTTTGCTTTGGAGTTTGAAACCAAAATAAATCTGCCAATTTAATTACATAAATCGGAAGGTATTTTGTAACTTCAAAGTTATCTGTAATCGATGTTAAAATTGTTTTAATTAATTCATAATATTTATCTCTATAGTTTGTCTGTTTTTGAGCGATAACTTCATCAAAAATAGCTTTAAGTTCATCTTTTATTTCCGATGCCCCTTGTAAAATTATTCTTATTAATTGCTCTTTTTTCTCATCACGATAACTATACCCAAAGCCTCCATTTTTTGTGATTTCATCATAGTAATACAATGCTATCTGGCTTGCTTTCTTGGTTGTCTCGCCATTTTTATTTTTATTATTCCAATCATCAAGTAATTGAAGGATGATATTTATATTTTGTAATCCAAAAGTATTTTTATATTTGTGTACAAAATCTATTACACAATTCCAGCCACTACCCTTTGGTTTCGTAAAAAGAGTTTTTAATGTAATACCTTCTATTTTTCGTATGCCAAGAAGTTTTAAAAAATCTTCGTCAATTTCTTTGCAAGCTATCCTGAGAAGGAAAATAATCCTCATTAAGAGTTGTTGGTTTTCCTCTAAAAGTTTATTCTCGAATAAGTGAAAAAATATTTCGGAATAGTCTGATAATAATACTGAAACCAATATTTCATCTCTCCAAAAATTTTTAATTTCGTTATCAATAATAGACTCTTCGATTAAATATTTTACCTCATCTTTATTATCAAAAAGTTTTTCAGATAACCAACCTCTAAAAGCCCTGCGAATAGGTAAAGAACTTCCAATAGCATCAAAAAAACTTTTATAATCTTCTGATTTAATAAACTCTCTTTCGATAATTTTTTCTAAGGCCCATTCTTCATATACATCATGTGTAATAAAATAACCACCTGCATTAGAATCATATTGTATAATTTCATCTAATTTAAGGGCATGAAGTACTACACCATCACATTCATCTATTTTAACGAAGAGCTGTCCTTCATCGGCTCTTTTTTTTGCAATTTTTAAAAAACATTCTTCCCTTTTAATATGAATATTATTCTTACGATAAGACGATTTTAATATTTGTTTATTCCACATAAGATCTCTGAAAGTAGAATAATCTATCGTTTTATTGATGCTTTGATAATTTTGTAGATATTCATTTAGGTAGAAAGGTACTTTTAATAAACCCAGCAACCTTTCATTGGTTGGAAGAACAAAATCATATTTTTTCGAAAGTTCGGTAACTTCTGCAATATCTAGTTTTTCTATATTTATTAGTTGAAAGTTAAGATGATAAACTTCAATAAATTGAAATTTAAGTTCATCTAAATAGCTGTATCTTGTCGTAAAAATTATTTTCCAATTATTATTAATCAATGCGGACAAAAATTCTAGAAAAACGTCTTGATAATTAATATCACTCAATTTTTCAGCAGAATCAATGACTATGTATTTCTCATTAATATCTTGATGTTCTTTAATAAAATCCAATAATGTGAAATGCCCATAATTGGTAAATAATTGATTGATGTTAGGAATATTAAATTCGGTAGCTTTGAAAACAAAAAATGGTCTTACTTCTCTAATCTGTTCATAAAAATCTTTTACAACAGCAGTTTTCCCAACGCCAGCTTCTCCGCTTAAAATTACCATTGAAGATTCATTTAAAATGGCTTCAAGATTTTTTATAGCTTGCGATCGATCAATTTTAATTTCATTATTGTTAAATATTATTTTTGAATTGATAGGGGTAAGGATTAAATTGGTATGTTGAATTAATTCATCAATAAAATCAATTATACTTTTGTCAAAACTAAAAAAATGTTGTGCAATATCAGCATTTTCCTTACAAACAAAAGGCGACCTAAAATAATTATCGGTCTTCCATTCTATTTTTATATTTTTAGATTTTGCATGTTTTTCAATTTCTGTTTTGTACTTAGGGTCATTTTTTATTTTCCCCTGTCCAAAATTTTGATTGGTATAAAATATTATTTTATTAATCTCTGGATGCCTATTTTTTGTTGTGTTTATAGATTCTATAAACTCTTTTTTATGCTCTGATAACCTTGCATCATAGAATTTTGCTTGCCACCCAATTTTCTCACCGTTTATTTCGATTGGATCTGTCTCTATTCCTGCATGATTTTTATAACCTGAAATACCGATATTCTGTTTAAATTCCTTACAAAATAAGAGGTAGCAAATCCATTCAAAAGACTTTTGCTCTTTCCCGTTAAATTTTGTTTTAAATACATTCCAGTTTATTTCAATTATTTTTTTCATAGTTAATTTTCTCTATTACAAAGAAAAAGTTACTGGAGTCAAATCTTTATTCTTGATAGATAACCAAACTTTTTATCCTCTATAATCATGCAATTTTTTTCGTTTACCAAAATAATTTTATGAATACAGCCTACTCATAGAATGCTTAATTTATTATTGAATATATTTTTTAAAATTTATGTAAAAGAAAAGTAAATACCGCTTTTTTTAAGAAATTGAAGATAGGTAGTCAAGGTAAGAATAATTGAAAGAAAGGAAAGAATACCGAATTTAGTATTTTGTTTTAAATATTGCATTTATAATGTACACTTTTTGATTAATTTTAATAATTTAGGTTAAACACGCGTGAGTATTAAAAAAATCAGAAATAAAAACCCATTAGTTACGGGAGGACAAGAGAAGTCTGTATCCCTCCCCTTTTTTTCTTAGACTGGTATGATGTTGAAATGTGATATTCTTTACTATATTCGACATTAATTTTAAATATCCTTCTTTTCTTGAAAAGTTTTTTAGTGTTGTACGCAGTATTTTTGGCTATCTACTTTTACCTTTCGGGCAAACAGATACGCATATTCCACATATAGTTACTTCCTTTTTGATTCTTTCTGCTGAGATTTGTCTGCAATATTCTCTGCATTTAAAAGGATCAAAAAATACATCTCTATCAATTGAAGTTGTCCATAATTGTCCGGTGGCAGCTTTAGCAGGACAATGATTAACACAAATTTTACAACTTCCACATTGACTTTCATCTATCGGAACTCCGCTGTTAGAAATATTTGCTGTGGTTAATACACTGGCAAGTCTAACTCTTGGACCGAATCTTGATGTTACCAGTAAATCTGTTTTCCCAATCCATCCTATTCCTGATCTGGTTGCGGCCAATTTATGAGAAAAAGAATATCGTAATGTTTTTTCATAGGTATCATCAAGCTCACTATCTGTTACCGTTGCTTTGATTGGATATGCTTCGATATGATAGGTTTTTAATAAATTTGATATTGCTTCGGTTTTCATGTTTAACTCATGATTGATGTTACAATACAGATCATAGTATGAATCAGTAGGACCATTTGAAATTTGATTAATAATTTGGTCATCTAATTTTCTGGCTAATGATATGCCGTATTTATATTTTGAATATTCTGGTTTTAATAATCCTGAGAGTGAAGCATACCCAATTTCATAATTTTCTTGTGGACATATCTGTTTGATTTCATTTATTGTTTTATTCATTTAATTCCTTTCCATTAGGTTAGTAAGTAGTCCTTCCTACTGATCCAGAATCGATGGGCAACCCAAATTTAACAGGTATTTCTCCGAAACTTCAGTTAATCCATAGGTACTTATTTCCTTTTTTAACTGTTCGCATGTGCCATGCCCTCCGATAAAACCATTCAATCTTGCTACAGCCGTAGAATCTACAAAATCCTGAAAATTTGGATATATTTTTTTTAATTCGCCACTTATCTCCTCATTTTGCTGCAGCCTAAATTTCTGATGATAATCTTCTGCCCTATAGAACTGAGTCAACGGAAGGATTTCAGTAACTAATTTTGCATCCAGTTTTTTTTCTTGTTCCTGCATTGATTGGATAGCCGCATCTCTCTGCTTCAGATTATGGTAAAAAACAATAGACATATATTGTCGGCTGAAAGATTTCAATTTGCAATTGTGGTTATCCCAAAATATTTGCAGCAACTGGGGGTAGGTTATTTTTTCCGGGTCATAATCGATTTGAATGGTTTCGCTATGATTTTCCAGGTCATGATAAGTCGGGTTTATTTTTTCTCCGCCGGCATATCCAACTCGGGTGCGAATCACACCAGGTAAAATTCCGAATAAACTATCCGGTCCCCAAAATCAACCCATGGCAAAAATAGCCGTTTCAATATTAGTAGGCATATTCCGATCGATTATGGGAATATTGCCTTCCCGGCTATTCGTTGAACATGCAAAAACAATATTAGAATGATTTATATTCTTGAAAAAATTTCCATTTACCTGAATTAAACAAAAAATAACGATAACAAAAATTACTAAATTTCTCATATTTTTCACCTCCTTTCCCTCTGGTATAATATATGAAGTGAATTTTTTATTTTATCTCTTTGCTTTTATCAATTTTTCCAGTTTTTGTCTATCAGGCATTCTATTTATTATGGGTGCCTTATCTGTTTCATAGGCTTTTATACCTTCTTCAAAAGTTTTTTTACCCGGGTGTTTATAGAAAATCCCCAGAGGCAACTTTTCTGTTTGTACAGCCTGCTCGAACGCTGCCAACCTATCGTAAGGATCATGTTTTTTTAAATAAAATGTTTTTTCCTTAAACCAGGGATAGGTATTTAGCTTATTGAAAGATACACAGGGTTGAAAAATATCTACCAGAGCAAATCCTTTATGTTTAATGGCTTCCTTTAATATCTCTACGGTCTGTTCCTCATCTCCGATAAAAGCTCTCGCCACAAAAGATGCATTAAGAGCTATGGCCACCGCCAAAGGATTAAAAGGTTCTAAAAATACGCCATTGACCTGGACAGGAGTTTTAAAACCCGGTTGGCTGGTAGGAGAGGCCTGTCCTTTGGTTAAGCCATAAACCATATTATTATGAACGATATTGGTTAGATTCGGATTTCGACGAATCGCGTGTAAAAAATGATTACCCCCTTCCCCATACATGTCACCATCTCCCCCTTCAGCAATAACTGTTAATTCGGGATTGCATGCCTTTATGGCGGTAGCTACAGGTAATGCCCTTCCATGTAATCCATTAAACATGTTGGCTTTTAAATATTGTGGCGTTTTGGCAGCTTGCCCTATTCCTGAAACCAGCACTAAACTTTCAGGTTTTATTTTCAATTCAGTAAGCGCTCTCTTTAAAGCCTGAAGTATTCCAAAATTACCACATCCCGGACACCAGGCCAGGTCTATATTTTTATCTTCCAAATCAAATAAATTTTCCATGATAGTCCTCCTTCACTTAAATGGCTTTTTCCAATTCACCAATGAGTTCATCTACATAAAAAGGTAAACCATTGTATTTAAGTATTTTATGTTCTACCTCTGTGTTGGCAAAAAGTTTCAATAATTTACTGAATTGAGAGGTGGCATTGTTTTCCACTACAATAACTTTTTTAGCTTTTTTAAGATAACCTTCAGTTACAGAAGGCAAAGGATAAACTTGTTTAAAATGTAAGAAAGAAACTTTATTTTCTTTTAAACTCTCCAGAGCTTCTTTTATAATATGATAGGTGGAACCCCAGCCGACTATGAGAATTTCGTATTCCTGGCTTCCTATCAATTCGGGAGAAATTCCATCTTTGTTTATTTCTTCCAATTTTTTTAACCTCTTATCCACCATTTTCGTTCTTAAATTTAAATCTTCGGTAATTCTACCGTATTCATCGTGCTCATCACTATCTACCAGCACCAAACCTTCCCCCCAACCGGGTATGCCTCGATCTGATATGCCATTTTTGGTTAACTGATATCTTTTATAATTCTTTTTTGTTTTGCTTATATATTTTTCAATTTTTGTTTTGCTTAAATCAAACTCTACTGTATTGTAATAAGAATCCATTAGATATTCGTCAGTTAGTATAAAAACCGGAATTTGATATTTATCAGCTAAATTAAAAGCGCGTTGTGTGAGATAAAACAAGTCCTGAATTCCTCCGGGAGCGTAAATAATTCTGGGAAATTCTCCATGACCGGAATACAAAGCCAACTCTAAATCTCCCTGCTCCGTTCTGGTGGGTAAACCGGTTGCCGGACCGGGTCTTTGAGCAAGATGTATTACAACAGGCAATTCTAACATACCAGCCAAACTAACTCCTTCTTCCATTAAAGCGAGTCCGCCACCGGATGTGGTGATCATCCCTCGGGCTCCTGCATACCAGGCCCCCAGGGCCATATTAATAGCACTTATCTCATCTTCGGCTTGCTCGGCAATGATGTTAAACTCCTCTGCATGCTGGGAAAGGAAAGTTAAGACTCCGGTAGAAGGAGACATGGGATAAGCGGAAATAAAATGACATCCCCCGGAAATCGCCCCTAAGGAAACTGCTTCAGCTCCATTTAGAATAATTTCTTCTTTGATATTCTGTTCGGGGTCCGGAACAGGTATGGAAAGTTGAGCAATGCTTTCTTTTTTTATTAATTCAGTTGCAAGCTCGTATCCTCTTTTAATTGCAGTCATATTTCCCTGAACAATTTTTTCTCCTTTAGTAAAAAAATGTTTCCTTGTATATTCAAGAGGAATTTGCTGCTTTATCCCGAAAATGGCAGCGATTAAACCCACTGCCACAATATTTGCAAAAATTGGATTTCCTATTTCTTTCGCCACTTTCGTAAAGGGAACATCTAAAATTTCTCTTTCAGGGAGAATTTTTTCTTTTTCTCCTAAAATAACCGTATTTTTACTGATCCTTTTCTTTAAATGAGGTATGGCAGATTTATCCAAAGGAACTAAAACATCTATTCGATTCAAGGGGGCGAGTACTTTCTTGGAAGATACGATTATCTGAGTAGAATTACTTCCACCTCTTACTCGAGACATATATTCTTTAGTGGCAAATACATTAAGCCCTCCTAATTTAAAAATCCGGGTCAATAACATTTCAACAGTTTGTATTCCAAGCCCAGCTGCACCACATAACACCAAAGAAATAACCTGTTTATCTTTGCCTGGATGATTTTTTTTGTTATCCGATTTAACCATCTTTACTCACCTCTATTTCTAATTTAATCTAATTTTGTTAAAAAATCTACAAATTCTTTTTTTTCTGAATTAAAATTTCTGCATCTTTTAGTACTGGGAGTTAAATCTTTATTCTTTACAGTTAATTAAACTATTTGCCAAGAATAAAGATTCGACCCTATTCATCTTTAATAGGATTTGTCCCTATTTATTATAGGGCTGTTTACTTTTTTCTAATAAATTTTCTTTCTTATTATCTGTACAATTATTCCAAGTGAAATGAAAGTTAATCCAATGATAACAACTGTGACTATACTTTGGACTGGCACAGCATCGGCAGTAAGTCGTTTCATTAGTATCCCGAATAAAGCCCAATCCACTACCAGGCAGTAAAAGATATCCTTTCGACAAAAAAGCATAGTGAGTGAGATAGCTATACCGATAATGATGACAGCTACAGTCCAGAACGGTTCACTGAGCCCAAATCGATTCCAGCCAAGATTCACCAAAAGTGCTGTGGTATTGGCAATGGTGGCGATGGTAATCCAACCAAGATATACACTAAAGGGAAGATGAACCAGGTATTTTTCAGATTTTGATGAATCTGCTCTGCCAATCTGCAGTTTTACATAGATACCTATTAAAGAAACCAATAGGACTAACATAAGAAAAAGGGATATAGAGAGAAGTTCAAAGTGCCAGGCAAAAATCCAACTGAGGTTGGCAAGAGAAGAAGCAAAAAATAGGATACCTATTTTTTCTATGAAAGAAATATTTTGCGTATTCTTTCTAAAAGCATAGACCAACTGATAAACAATGAAAATAGCAAGTAATAGGTAGATTACCCCCCAGATTGAAAAAGTAAATCCTGACGGAACGAACAAGTTAGGGTATTGGTCAGATAACTCACCGGTGGTCTTGTTGTTTAAAGGAAGGGTGACAGCAAGATAGTTTACAAAAACCATACCGAGAAAGCCTAATAAGTTTAGGATTGATAAAGTTTTTCTTAACCGAGTATTATTCATAAGTTCTCCTCCTTTTCTTTATTTATAATATGTGACAGGGGACGGTCTTTGTCACACTTTAATCCTCGATACTATACCTCGATTAATACTAAAATTTCAGCTATCTCCCTGATGGATAAATTAGATTTCCCTTTTAGATTTAATATCAAATCATCCTTATAATATTTATTCTGGCTTTTAGAAATATCTTCAATCTTTAGATCTTTTTCTTTAACATGTCTTTTTATATATTTATAAGCTTACTCGTAATTGATAATTTCTTTTGCCGGTATATTATTAGATTTATATTCCAAACTAATAAAGGTTGATGGTTTTTGTGGGAAGGCTTGGAAGAGTTGGATGGCTTTAGGTATTTTTTAGATATTTTAGATGAAAAAATGGTTAATATTTCTTCTTTATCTAGGCATAATAATTTCCTTGTACCCAATTTTTTTTAATTATATGCCTTTTTACGCAATGTGTCAAAGAACCATCCCCTGTCACATTATATAAATATATTTGACCACACCAATCTTTTGATTTATTATAAAAAACAAAAAGCACCCTTTTATATTAGCTTAAATAAGCGAATAAGAAGTCGTGTAAAATAAATATCCTCTTATTGGCAAAAGCTGATAAGAGGATATTTTATAAAGAGGTTGAATAACGAAAGTAATAACAATTGAAGCTGTAAAATTATTTATTGTATAAACTTTCCTTTATAAGAATAACATACAGTTAAGGATGAGGATTATCTATATGAATTGTTCTATAGCAATAGAAAAACAAATAAGTATTGTGGTTAGATCAGGAAAATTAGAGAAACATTTAAATCTTTGTTGAAATCTATTGAACAAAAACGAAAATCTTTCCTAGTCAATTAGTATTTTTTTTAAAGCAACGATTTTTGCTTTAACGAGAGGTGTGAAAAAATGGATACAAAAAAGATTATTGTATTGGGAGCAGATCATGCAGGTTATGAAATCAAGGAGTTTATCAAAGAACAATTAACAAATTTAGGATACGCATTGGAAGATATAGGAACAGACAGTACAAAAAGTGTTGATTATCCGGATTTTGCGGAAAAGTTGGGTTTGCGGGTAGCAAAGAATCCTGCCAAGAAAGGTATTTTCACCTGTGGAACCGGCATAGGGGCTTCGATTGCTGCAAATAAAATTCCCGGTATCAAAGCTGCTTTAGTTCATGATGAAAGGGAAGCGATATTAAGCATAGAACATAATAACGCGAACGTATTGGTTTTAGGAGGAAGACCTTTCGATAAAAAAAAGGTAAAAAAAATATTACTGGCGTGGTTAAATGCTGAATTCCAGGGAGGAAGACATACTCGAAGAATGAACAAAATTGAGAAAATTGAGAAAAAATACAGCCATGAAATCATTTAATTCATATAAAATATGTGCTGTTTTTATTTCTATTTTATATTGTTAAAATCCTTCTTTTTTCTTGATATTTTTCAAATTTAACTCTCTTGGTTGATAAGATTTACTCAAGGCAGAACATAAAAGCAGGGGAAATATTTATGAGCGATTTAAAAATAGAAAAAATATCTGAAAATACAAGACGTAAATAGAGGAATAAGGCATTCGCAATTGACATTCATTTTATTTCATGGGAATTTTGTGTTTTTATTTTTGCAAAAAAAAGGATTTTTAAAACCATTGTAGTATATAAATATAGATACTCATGGGAAAACGATGCGTTAAGAAAAGAAATACTACGGGTCAATAAGTTTACGAATTAAACCAAGAGGAATAAAATAATAAACTTAGGATAGAAAAAGACATTTGTTGTTTATAATTTTTATTAAAGGAGGTATAAAATGAGCAAGAAATATGATTTAGTGGTCATTGGAAGTGGTGTTGCGGGGGGCACTATTGCCATAAAGTGCCGAAATGCGGGTTTGAGTGTTGCCCTGGCGGATACTGGACCTCTAGGCGGTACCTGTGCCTTGAAAGGTTGTAATCCGAAAAAAGTACTGGTTCATGCCTCGGAAGTGGTTGCCCGGTTTGAGGACATGAAAGGAAAAGGCATCATGGGCCACGTCAAGATTGACTGGCCAGAACTAATGCGGTTTAAAAGGACATTTACCGAAAACATCCCCAAAAGTAATGAAAAGTATTATCGGGAGATAGGTGTTGACCTATATATGGGGAAAGCATCGTTTTCAGATGAAAAGACCATTCGGGTCGGTGATAAGCTGATTGAGGGAAAATGTATCGTGGTTTCCACCGGTGCCAGGCCCCGGGAACTCAATATTCCCGGAGAGGATTTACTTTGTAACAGCGAATGTTTTTTAGAGCTTAATCGATTACCGAAAGAAGTTATTTTTGTGGGTGGCGGTTATATTGCCTTTGAATTTGCCCATATTGCCGCTCGGGCTGGTGCCAAAGTCACTGTTTTGCAGCGTGGAAACCAGACTTTGAACAAATTTGATCCGGATATTATTCATCTGCTCATGAAGGCATCAGAAGAAATCGGTATTGAGGTTAAAATGAATCAGAATGTTGAGAAGATAGAGAAGTTCGGGAAAAAACTGAAAGTCTATACAGGAAAAGAAGAAGGGAATGAATACACCGCTGATTTAATCGTTCATTCCGCAGGCAGAGTCCCTAATTTAGAGGGATTAAATCTGGAAGCAGGAAATATTTCCCGTGACAGGAGAGGTATTCTTGTAGACGAATTCCTTCGGAGCCAATCTAATCCTTCAGTCTATGTATCAGGAGATGTGAATACTTACGGTATTCCTTTAACACCTGTGGCGGATATGGAGGCACGCTTGATTACAGCTCAAATCGTTAAAAAGCAAATGGAGAAAGTCAATTATCATGTCGTTCCCAGTGTATTATTTACGGTGCCTTCTGTTGCTTCAGTGGGTCTTCATGAAGAAGAAGCCCTTAAAAGAGGAATTGATTTTGAGAAACATTTTAATGATACCTCTAACTGGATAGCTTCAAGACGATTGGGTTTAAAGTATTCTGCTTCTAAAATTTTAATTGATAAGTCAAACCATCAGATACTTGGAGCCCATTTGATGGGGCATCATGCGGAGGAAGTCATAAATTTATTTTCACTGGCCATGCGTCATCAGCTTACAGTGGAACAAATCCAAACCACGGTCTATGGTTATCCCACTTTTTCCTATGACATTCATTCTTTGTTACCTTAATAGGCTAGAAATAAATTTGGACTTGAAGCAGAACAGGAATGATAGAAAGTAGAGAGAGTAAAATTATAAAATTTAGAAGAAAAGAACAGCATCAATAGCAGGAAAAATTACACCCTAATATTGTTGCTGTTCTTTTTGTTCTTATTTGTTATTGTTAGTTTGGAATAATTCCACCAGGAGTGATGGAGAATTTCCACAAGGAAGGCCAAAGGGGGTCACAATTTCACAATTAAAATACCTTCTTATAATGTATTTTTGGTTTCCTTAACATTTTCATCACCTATCCTCACACTTTCTATTTTAGCACGTGAAATTGTGAAATCCTATTAACCTTTTCTTATGGATAAAAATTGAGCATTTATGGCCACAATTATAGTACTTAGAGACATCAGAGCAGCTCCTATGGCCGGAGAAATTATTATACCGTAACTGTACAATGCTCCGGCAGCAAGAGGAATGGCAATTACATTATATCCTGTTGCCCAAAACAGATTTTGAATCATTTTACTATAAGTTGCTCTTCCAAACAAAATGAGCGAAGTAACATCCAAGGGATTGCTGTTTACCAAGATAATGTCAGCAGTTTCGGCAGCAACATCTGTTCCTGAGCCGATAGCAATCCCTACATCTGCCTGAGCAAGAGCGGGGGCATCATTAATCCCGTCTCCGGTCATAGCAACAAATTCACCTTTATTTTGCAGCTCTTTTATTTTTTCCAGCTTTTCATGTGGCAGTACTTCTGCAAAATAACCATCAAGATATAACTTATTTGAAACTTTTTCGGCAATTTTTTTATTGTCTCCGGTAAGCATCCAGCACTTTATGCCTAATTTTCTTAACTGCCTTATTGCTTCATGGGATTCCTCTCTAATATTATCAGCAAGGGTGATAACTCCAATTATTCGGTTATCAAACAGAACATAGACTAATGTTCCAGTTTCATCAACCTTAATTTCTTTTATGATCTCAAAATTGTTTTCCCTCACATAAGCCTGGCTAACCAAGGCAATATTTTTCCCTTCTATCTTCCCTTTTACCCCTTGTCCTTTTATTACCTTAAAGTCTGATACCGGCATGGTCTTAACTTTGAGTACTTCAGCTCTTTCTATAATTCCTTTGGCAATGGGGTGTTCAGAATTTTTTTCAAGTGAAGCTGCCAACTGAATAATCTTTTTTTCATCATAATTTTTATCTGTGACAGTAACCAGGCTTACTCCGAAGTTACCTTCGGTAAGTGTACCTGTTTTATCAAACACCACAGTGGTTATCTTTCTTGAATTTTCAAATGCAGTTCTATTTCTTATCAAGAGACCATTCTTTGCCGACAATGAAGTTGAAACTGCCGTGACCAGAGGTATGGCTAAACCCAAAGCATGCGGGCAGGTAATAACCATTACCGTAGCCATTCTTTCAATGGCAAATGCCAGGTCGGGCCCATAAATAAACCAGTAAATGAGTGTTGCTGCTCCGGTAGTTACCGCAATTATTGTGAGCCAGTTTGCGGCTTTATCAGCAAACCTTTGAGTTTTTGATTTGGATGACTGTGCTTCTTTTACCAGATTAATGACCTTGGTTAAATATGATTCTTCTCCCGTTCCTTCAACCCTTACTTCTAAAACTGCATCCCCATTCACAGAACCACCGATGACTTTGTCCTTCTGCTTTTTATGTACCGGTCTTGATTCTCCTGTCAGCATTGATTCATCAATATAACTGCTGCCTTTGATAACTAAACCGTCGGCAGGTATTTTTTCGCCTGCCTTGATTAAGATTTTATCTCCCTTTTTCAATGCAGAAATCTTGACTTCTTTTACTTCACTTCCTTTGATTAGATGGGCAGTGTCTGGCATTAATTGTGCCAGCTTCTCCAGTGCTTTTGAAGCCCCTAAAACAGATTTCATCTCAAACCAGTGACCTAAAAGCATCACATCTATCAGGGTAGCAAGCTCCCAGAAAAAGAACTTTCCTTTAAGACCGAAAACTACAGCTGAACTATAAAAATAGGCGACTGATATGGCTAAGGCGATAAGGGTCATCATTCCTGGCTGTTTCTTCTTGGACTCATCAAAAAAACCTTTCAGAAAAGGCCGACCGCCGTAGAAGAATATAAAACTGGAAAGAGCAAACAGAACATATTTTTCTCCGGGAATACCAAACCTAAAATTAAATAACTGTTGTATTAAGGGAGACAGCAAAAGAATGGGTATGGTGACTAAAGCTGATATTATAAATCTTTTTTTGAAATCATGCACCATTTTTCGGTGATGATTAGGATGATCATGATGTATATGCTCTTTATGCTCTTGATGCTCGTCGTGGTCATGATTCGTGTGCTCTTCGTGCTCTTCATGGTCATAATGTATATGTTCTTCATGCTCTTGATGACCTTCATGTTTGTGAGATTTATGATTATGTTCTTGAGGTTCATGCTTTTCATGGTGTTGGCTATGTATATGTGTTTCCTTTTCTTCTATCTTTTCAAGAGTTACATTGCACATATCGCATTTTCCCTGAGCATCATACTCCATTTTACATTTTGGACATTTATATCTTGTCATTTTACTTTCTCCATAAATAAAGATTAAAAACCAAATTAAAAGAGAAGTATCCTTTGATATATTGATATAGTTACAGCTCCGGATGACATTCTATTATATTTTATGAGTTTAAATTTGTCCTTTTTTATCAAACTTAATAGCCCCTTGTTCTGTATGTAGCTTTTAAAATTTCTATAATGCTCTCTTCCGGCTATTCTTTCAATTATACTTATTAATATTCTACCAAATTTAGTTGTTTTATTATCAAAAACATAATCAACAACAAGCATAAATCCATCTTTTTTAATAATTCTATACGCTTCATTTATAAGAGCTTGTTGAGTATTCCTATCTTTTTCGTGTATTGCAAAACTTATAATTACTACATCAAACGATGCATCGTCAAAATTTGTTTTTGTTGCATCTTCATTATAAATCTTTATAGAGGAATCATTTCTTTTTGCAATTTCTAACATTGAATCAGATATGTCGAGACAATAAAGATTTCTAAATCCGTGCTTTGAAAGTAACTTAATCTGATTCCCGGTGCCGCAACATAAATCTAAAATTATTTTCTCTTTGTATTTCAAAAGCTCATTCATTACCGCAATTCTTATTGGCTTAAGAGATAAATAAAAAATAGGGTCGTATATCTTTGCCATTAAATTATAATTACTTTTCATTTCGTGTCAAGTCCTTTACAGGCAATAAGAATTTGATAATTTAATTAGAATCTAAATTCTGACCACTTTCGAGGAAATAAGGAAATACAGAGTAATGTTCGAGGCTATTTGCAAATTTCATTGTCAGAAGAACCGTCCCCATGACATTGTTAAATCGGGTCAAATATCTATAATTGACATTATAACCATTGTTTTAACAGCAGGTTAAAGGGATCCGGGTATCAATGATAAAATCACAATAAAAACCTGCCAGAGGACCGTCCCCTGGTAGGTTTTTACTATTGTGTTACTTCTTCTGAGGCAAGAAGCTCATATATGGAGATTTTCCAATCAGCATCTATTTTAATTAAAGTTAGTTTAACTCTATCGATTGAATCATAAAAAACTCCTTCATCGAATAAATCTTGGAATTTTGCATGTTCATCGCATTCTACTATCGCATTACTGGCATTTAAAATCGTTATCTCTTCATTGGAAAAATCGTCTATCAAGCAATTAACGTAAGTCATATCTTCTTCGAGTTCTATACGTTTATCCTCAAGTGAAGTAACATATGCTTCTTCACTAAGGTGATTTACCTCTATTATCGGATCAGTATAATGTATAATTATCTGGTCAACATTACCTTCTACATTCGCCTCCCCTAATTTGTTTAACATCTGCATAATTTCTATCTTTATAAGAGGTGTAAAAAGCGATGTACAGCCAGTTGTCAAAATGACAAAAATTAAAATTACCAAAATAAGCGAAACAGATAACAAAACTGATTTTTTCATTATAATCACTCCTTAATATTTTTAATTATTTGAAAAGTACTAATTTTTTTAATATACATTAATGTATTTTTCAATCCCGTTTAAAGTCAATTTTAAAATTTTCTTATTTATTTTTCTTAATACTTTTTTCTACCTCCTTTCTAACCAACTATAAAACTTTTTCTTATCTTGTGACAGGGGACGGTTCTTTGTCACACTTTTGCCAATGCTTCAAAGCCGGCAATAATATCCAATAATTCTTCGGTAATCGCATTTTGCCGCTGACGGTTAAATTGAGAATTTAGATTGTCCAAACGTTCCTCGATGTTTTCTTCGGCTTTTTGCATGGCAGTTAAGCGGCTGGCGTTTTCACTAGCCATCGACTCGATAAAAGCCCTATATAAGGAAATATAAAAAAATTGATGGATGAAGGAATAGAGTAGCCGGTCCCAGGAAAGGGTATATAATGGTAAATTGCGAGAGGGCCATTTTTTTGAAGCCAATACCTTTAACCATTCCTGCTCCAAGGGGAATAAATGAAATTGAAAGGGCTCAAATATTACCCCTCTCTTTAGCTTATTATAAAATAAATAAATATCATCTATTTTTTCCCGAAACCTCCATGACTCCACCAATACCAGCAATTCTTGAATGGCACTATTCAGGTTATACCTGGATTCAGGAAAATCAATCCTGGCTGCTGGTTGGTAGTCAACTTCTTTTAACTGTTCTTCGGCTCTCTCTCCGATGACAGCTATTTTTAATTGAGCATAATCGAAGGCTTTCGCTTTTTCCCACTCCATAAAGGAATTGGCAACCATCACATTAAATTTTCCTGCCATTCCTCTTTGCGAACCAAAGATAATTATTCCCATTCGTCTTTCATTTCTTAATTTCGGTTTTTTTAATATTTCCGGTTTTTCCTTTAACAACGCTTGA
>Ga0209979_1001009_pt1 | contig 33238 bp, 25 predicted proteins | sample AnhtaG_FD_183114 | JGI IMG/M metagenome (GOLD analysis project Ga0209979, IMG submission 183114) | Deep subsurface microbial communities from Anholt, Denmark to uncover new lineages of life (NeLLi) - Anholt_01485 metaG (SPAdes) (version 2) | ecosystem: Environmental > Aquatic > Marine > Oceanic... | reverse complement strand
CCGACCAAAAGTACAACTCAGGCCTTTTTCATTTCCACGATGAACCCGGCCGCGCCACACCCCCCGATGACCTAACGCCAAATATAACCATCGACGATAAAGACCTAAAATATATCCTACACAGTCTTTACTACCCCTTGTGCCCATACGAGTTCTCAGTCCTGCCCCCCGAAATCCTCGGCAATGTTTATGAGCAGTTTCTTGGAAGTGTCATAACAATCTCAGGTGCCCATCGGGCTGATGTTGTACCAAAACCGGAAGTAAAAAAAGCCGGCGGCGTCTATTACACCCCATCATATATCGTCGATTACATCGTCAAAAACACCGTCGGCCAACTCCTGGGCGGCCCCTCCTGTCATTGCGAGGAGGACACCAATGGTGGCCGACAAAGTTTAGCCCCCACCCCTGCGGTGGGGGTCCCCGAACACCCAAAACGCAAACCTCTCACTCCCAGGCAAGTAGCAAACTTGCGCATCTTAGACCCCGCCTGCGGCTCCGGCTCGTTCCTCTTGGGAGCATATACTTATCTCTTAAATTACCATCGCGACTGGTACGTTGATAACAACCCACAAAAGCACACAAAGAAAATCTATCAGGGCAAGGGCGGACAATGGCATCTCACAAACGCCGAAAAGAAAAGAATACTCCTCAATAACATCTTCGGCGTCGATATCGATTCACAGGCCGTCGAAGTTACTAAGCTTAGTTTGCTCTTAAAAGTCCTCGAAGGCGAAGACGCTCAGACCCTCGAAAACCAGTACCGTCTCTTTCACGAAAGAGCACTCCCCGACCTTGCAACCAACATCAAGTGCGGCAACTCACTCATCGGCCACGACTTCTTCGAGACAGTTGTCATTCCGAGCGCACGCGAGGAATCTATTAAAATAATCGCCGCAAAGCGGCCTCAAAAACGTTTAGCCCCCGCACCTGTGGCGGGGGGCTCACACAAAACAACAATCCCCAACGACCTCTACCAAAAAATAAACCCCTTCGATTGGCACACCGAATTCCCACAAATCTTCTCCGTCAAAAACCCCGGCTTCGACGCAGTAATTGGAAATCCACCGTATGGTGGGACTATTCACTCTGAAACAAAGAGATATCTAAGTGAGCACTATACCACCGCTGAGTACCAGTTGGACACGTTCCCACTTTTCATAGAAAAAGGGCTAAATCTGCTTAGGAAAGACGGTTTGTGGTCGATGATTGTACCTAATACTTGGGCACTTAATGCTCGCTGTCCCAACACCAGGAAACTGGTTCTTAAGCATAATATCGAGCGTGTATGTCATTTCAATTATAAGGTCTTTCCCGCAGCCACAGTCGATACAGAGATATGGGTCATATGTAAAGCCCTACTTACCCCAAGGCAAACCGTACAAGTGGAAATAGTAAGTGCAGATGGCGGTATTAAATCTTTTCCCACTGCACAATCTGCTTGGACATCGATACAACATGAGATTTTCAATGTATGTATCGACCCAATGCACGCGAGCTTGTGGAAGCACCTTATTGAAAAGTATCCCCCTCTCCAACTCTCTGCCAAAGTAACACAGGGATGTAAGCCGTTCCAGAAAGGAAAGGGGAAGCCACCGCAGAGCCGCGATGTAGTCAACGCAAAGCCCTTCGTGTCCCATGAAAAGCAAAGCAAAGATTGGCGTCCTTTGTTAGCTGGAAAACTGATGAACAGATACCGTATTACGTGGAATCAAAACTATTGGATTAAATTTGGCGAATGGCTTGCGGAACCAAGGCTTAGCGCTAACTACGATGCAAAAGAAAAAATTGTAATCAGGCAAACCGGTGACAGCCTTGTTTCAACACTTGATTGCGACAAGTTTATAGTTCGTGATAATCTTTATACTATCCTTCCTATTTCCAACATTAGTTGTAGGTTTCTCTTAGGTCTTATTAATTCTAAGCTATTAAACTTCTGCTACAACTGTATCAACCCCGAGAGAGGCGAAGCTCTTGCACAGGTAAAAGCTATCCATTTGCGGAAACTTCCTATTCGCACAATTGATTTCGATAATCCTGATGATGTTGCCCAACATGACAAAATGGTAAAGCTTGTTGAGCGAATGTTGGATTTACACAAGAAATTATCTGCCGCCAAAATCCCTTCCGACAAAACCCGGATCCAGCGCCGAATTGCCACCACCGACAAACAAATCGACAAACTCACCTACGAGTTATATAATTTAACCGCCGAAGAAATAAAAATCGTGGAAGAACAAACAAGGTAGGAGATAATTAGCATACAACACTTTAGTGGCAAAATATTAGATGGCAACCAAATTCTGCTTGCGAATGTTGAGGGCGTTCTGTCAACTGGCATAAAAAGCTGGTATGGTACTTTCGACCTCCCTGCCGGGAAAAACGTTGAAGCTGGTGCCTTATACTGTTTAGAACTGGACGATGGTCTTTCTGGCAAGATCCGCATAGAACGCGTGCCATCAAACAATACCGGGACGAAAGCGGTCGAGTTTCGGGGCCACGGTCCCCTACAATAGCCATGGAGTCTGGAGCTTTGTCCCGCGCGGCTATCAACAGAGCATCACTGAATCCAACATACAGTTCAATACATGCTGTTCTTTTCTACTTCTTTACCGTTCGCTCTTCCTCCCCTTCTTTCAGAAACTCATTATCTGGTGGAGGTGGAGGTGGCGGCGGTGTATGTTCATCAGGTTTTGGGCTGGAATCTTCATCTGCCATTTTACGGTACTCCTACAGCGTTTACTATTACTATAAAGAAGTGCTGCACAAAAACACACAAATACCCGAATATCGCCCAATTCTTACTTTTGTCAAGTTTTCCCATCCTTGCGTCATTAAGCTTGCGGTTCCACAAAATGGCCTCTCCAAGTTTCTCACTTAGCGCTTTGATTTGTTCCTCCCGAAGGAAAGTCCATTCTTTTGCTGTATCGATTTTACTATTTTTGATATATTGCTCCATCCATTTTGAATACTCTGGTGCAGGTTTCAAATATTGATACTCGACGAACTTAAATGCTTTAACAAAATGAATACCAGCTATTACAGCAAAAATACTCCCTGCCAAAGTTGCAATCCAGTACAGGCAAACGTCTATTCGAAGATACAGAGGTAGCCAATCTGTACGAATCCCTTTGTAAATGAGCCCAAAAAGCTCTCTCCAATTAAGAAAGAGTTCTCAAAAACCAACATTCCTTTGATGTTATTATACCTCGGAAGTATAAAGCTATGCAAGAAAGAAAAATAACTGTAGCGTCAACTTCGCCCCCCCCAACTCAATAATCAATAGACAATATCGCAGATCCGCCGTCTTTTGGCGGAATAAATAATCACTAATCAATCATCAATAATCAATTAAAAAGCCCGCAATTCCCGTCAATACGAATATCAAAGATCCGCCCATGGCGGAATAAATAATCATCATTCAATAATCAATTGTAAACGCCCGCTGTCCTCTGTCGTCCGTCATCTGTCATCTGCCCTCCATCGGCTGGCCAATAAAATAAGCCCGATGCTATGAGCACCTTGCACCGGATTATAAACCAATAAAGAAAGATGAATATTGATTTGGTTTTAGCTGCCAGCGCTAGGTGGCATTGCCACCTAGTGAATTACAAAATATCACACCTGTAAAGACAGGAAAAAGCAAAGCATTTACTGCAATTTTACATTTTGATTTCTTATTTTTCACTTTTGATTTCTTTCGCAAACCGCGCTTCCTGTCAAAACGAATATCACAGATCCGCCGTCTTTTGGCGGAATAAATAATCACTAATCAATCATCAATAATCGATCTAAAAACGCCGCAATTCCCGTCAAAATTTATTCCCGCGCAGGCCTGTCCTTGACCCCGATCGGGGGCGGGAACCCAGTTTTCGGTCTTCTGCCGTCCGTCTTCCGTCCTCCGTCCTCTGCCATCTGTCTTCCGTCTTCTGTCGTCAATCCTCGGTCTTCGATCACAAAATCCGCCAATACATTTTACTTTCAAATTTGGCCCAATGCAACCAACATTCAACCAATTCCAAACTCCAATTCTGAATCCCTATCCCAAATCTCATAATTTTATATATGTCACGTAGTCCTTTTGACTAATCAAAAGGACTAGATTCTTTTCTCTCCACTTATGCAGCTCTGCCCAAAGAAAAATAACATTCCCCAATCCAATTCTAAAAACCTAATTTAAATCCACCAAACAAAAGCCGCAATTCCCGTCAAAGTAGCACCTTGAAATCCGCCAAATAATTTTACCGAAAATATCATATAAAGAAAAGACAAAACCCGCAATTCCCGCCAAAAATATTGTTAAATCCGCCAATACATTTTACTTTCAAATTTGGCCCAATGCAACCAACATTCAACCAATTCCGAATTCTCAATTCTTAATCCTTAACCCAAGCCTTATACTTTTATATATATGCACGTAGTCCTTTTGACTAATCAAAAGGACTAGATAAGATGCCCCGCTCTAATCGGTGAAATTTATCCTTTGTAGCAATTCTACTGCGGAGAATGGACCTGTGGTCAACACTACCCATACTATCCAGCCATGTCAATCTAATTTCGTCGCTCGTCGTCTGTCCTCCGTCCTCTGTCCTCTTTTTTCCAATTAACTAACCATCTTCTGTCTTCCGTCCTGGAGTTTACCCCCGGTGCAGGCATCTCTGGTTCTCTGCCGGGGGTCTTCCGTCTTCTGTCTTGCGTCTTCTGTCTTCCATCCTCCAACTTTAGCTCACTTTAGGCACTTTAGTTCACTTTAGCTCACTTTAGTTCACTTTAGCTCACTTTAGTTCACTTTAGGCACTTTAGTTTACTTTAGCTCACTACTCACTCATCCACTCATCCACCTTCTTTTCTTTTACCTGATACCCTGCTGTCCTGATAACCTGCACCCTGATTTTCTGATAACCTGATAACCGTTTACCATCTTATAAGCATCCAGCATCGAAACATCATTCATCTGCCCAAATTACCCTGATCACCCCTCCCAAATCCCACCATATATAACCACTCCTCACCCACACAAACCGCAACGTCCGATAATATTTATACTTTCCTATTTATCCTATATTGACAAAATGTTAATTTTAAAAAAGGGGATTAAAAGGGTCAGGAGATTAAAAGGGTCTGGAGCATTTTTCGAAGGGGAGAATCCAAAATTTGAAAGCTGAAATTTGAAATCCTCTCACCAATAATCAATAGTCAATAGTCAATAATCGATAATCAATGAAAAAGGCCGCAATTCCCATCAATAGAAAGAATCCCGCGCTAACAGTGAAATCAGTGAAATCTGGGGTCATGTCAATCAGTGTCATTAGTGCTGGATTAGCTTCCTGTAAAAAAAAAGCCCAACCACATTCAAGGTTAGGCCTGATAAAATTGCTTATTCGGATTATTGTACCTCACCCAAAGCCGGCCTTTGAGCAAAGCAAAGAAATAGCACCAAAAACAATCTACATATTGCACTTACTTAAAAGCCAGTCAGCAGCTCACCAAGTCTGCTCCTGCGCTTGTGCCGCTCATTATTCAGTCCCGCCGGCTGCCCTTTCCCTCTTTCTGGCCTCTCTTATCTCTTCTGTTTCGCTATGGCCGCATTTGGGACATCTGTCTGCATGATCGTTAGGAACAGCACCCCTCAAAAAAACTATCCCGCAATCCGGATTCGTACATTTTTCAGCCCAGTAACCACTTTGTTCGCCGCACTCTTTGCAAACCAGCGGCGGTGCAGTCGGAGCCATTGGTTGGACGTGTTCCTGTACATATTTGAAGTATGCTTTCTTACCCATCTGATACTCGGCCTTACAAGCTGGATTGTTGCATTTGACCCAAATCATTTCCCCTTCCGGAATGTCATCGATGCCACCACCACCTCCGGAATGCCTGCTGTAAGTATAGATACCAGCCACAGCAAAGCACGCGATGATAACTCCGATCATAATCGGCTTTTTCTTACTCTCTTCCATATCAATTTCTCCAAAACAATTAAACTACAAGGTGGTTACCAACTTACGCTCAACTTACGCTAACAAATTATTACTTATTGTATTATTTGTCAAACGCTTATTTTTTATTATTTACCGGCAGGTCAAACAGCGGCTCGCCCGTGCGCCCCGGTGCCATTTGCAGCACCTTAGCCGGCTCCTCCGGGAAGCCCGTCCGGGCCGAAAGATAAGCGAATTCAATAACCGCCATATCTTGCAGATTCTCTCTGCCGCTGCTGCAAAGTTTGTTTTTATCGGGTGATAATATACTTAAGGCGAAATTCTTCAGTTGTTCGGTCATACAGAAAATCGCATCGTCGTCGTATTCCAATTCCTCGCTTGTCTCGCCGAGACCATCACTGACCGTCAGGTGCCTGTCGTTGACTGTTAGAATTTTATCTTTCCCGTAGAGCTTCAAAAATTCTTCTTTCGGACCAATCCCTGCTCGCCGCGATGCTACAAGGTTGCCGATAAGGGTATCGGTAAATTTCATTGTTACGACTGCCGTATCTTCCGTCAGATAAAGTCTCTGTTGTCTATCCTGAGCTTGGTTGGTGTTTAATGAGTAAACCTGCTGCGGTATGCCAAAATTCCATATCATCTGGTCAATTATCCAGTAACAGTTGTGTAACAGCACCCCTCCGCCGGCAAGTTTCGGATCGGTTTGCCAGCCGGCGTAAGGCTGCTCGCCAACGCTGCAGAAAGCAGTCATCAGAAAAACCTGCTCTATCCGGCCTTGCTGTAGAAACTCGCGCAAAGCAAGAAAGCTCCGGGCAAACCGCTTCGGATTAGCAACGGCAAATCTTATATCTTCATCTTCGCTCAGCCGTACAAATTCCACAGCCTCTTCAAAATCCCTCGCCGCCGGAGCTAACTTAAGTATATTGAACTTCTTTTTCATCGCCATTCGCACATATTCATCGCAACTGTGAATACCAGCGGCAACCAGCAAACAGCGGTTGTCTTCGCGTAAGCGGGAATCCATCGTTGTTATCAGTTGGCGGTAATCATCATAGGCGGTACATTGATATTCTGCAGCAGTCCTCTCGGCGAGGTTGGTATCTTTGTCGGCAACAGCCTCAATCTGGAAATAATCGACTCGTCTAACCGCTTCGAGCAGAAGCTGACCACCTTCATTAAGACCAAGTACCGCTGTTTTTAATTTACCTTCACTCATCTTTTAATATCCTGCTTTAATTCTACATTTCTTTTCCGAAAAAGAAACTACTAAAATCATTTATTACTGACCAAAAAAACCGACCATTTGCGCGGGCTGAAGCGAATTATGGGGGGGCCAGATCCCTCCACTCGGCTTCGCCTCGGTCGGGACGACCGGGGGTCGTTTTCGACCAAAAGCGCAGGTACCTACCGGCAAAAATAAAAAAATTGAAAATTTTTTTAAGTCATTTCTACCAAGGCGCTTACGCTACCGGCTCTCTTTCCTGATACACTTTTTTTCGACTCAAATGCGCAGGTAGCTCCAAGTATGGGGGGAGTTGGTGAGTGGTGAGTGGTGAATAGTGAGGAGTGAGCGGAACAAACCAAATTAACAAATCACCAATTAACTAATTAGTTCCTGTTGCGGAAACAGTATTTGTCATTCCCGCGAAAGCGGGAATCCAGTTTTTCGCTCTGGACCCCTGCTTTCGCAGGGGTGACATCTTCGGTTTTCGTTTTCCGCAACAGATACTAATTAACCAATTAACCAATCACTAATCAACTAACATTGTGAAAGCTAAAAGCTGTCAAAATTGTATTTATGCCGTTGAAGCCACAGGTGGCACCGGCTTGGTCTGCATCAACAAATTCGATTGCCCCGGCCAATTACACATCATCGAGCAAAAAGGCCCCTGCCGGAATTTTCAGGCCAAAATGAAAAACAACGGTCGAAGAAAACCGCCGCCACTAAATGACAAAAGTATTAGGTTAATACCCTTAACACAGGGCAAATTCGCAATCGTTGACGCCGAGGACTACGACCGGCTTGCCAAATATAAATGGCACTGTCGTCGAAGCAAAAACAAATTTTATGCCTATAGAACCGAACGTAAAACCAGGAAAACAATAGGTATGCACCGTGAGATTTTAGGCGCTCCACCGGGCCTTTTAGTTGATCATATAGACGGCAACGGTCTGAATAACCGAAAGAGTAATCTTCGACTGTGTACATATTCTCAAAACACATATAACCGACGACCCAATCGAAACAGCATATCAAAATATAAAGGCGTAACATATCATAAGCGCAATAAGAAATGGGAGGCGAAGATAATCCTCAACGGCAAGTTTATATACCTCGGCGGATTTGATGATGAAATCGAGGCCGCTCTCGCTTATGACCGCAAGGCCGCGGAGCTGTTTGGGGAATTTGCGTATCTGAACTTTCCAAGGACACGGACTGACACGGACATTTAAGACACTGACGTACACGGAGAGGTAGTGAATGGTGAGTGGTGAGTTGTGAGTAGTGAGCTAAAGTAAAATAAAGTGAACTAAAGTGCCTAAAGTGAGCTAAAGTTGGAGGATGGAAGACAGAATATGCTTGATGCTGGATGCTCGATACTCGATGCTAAATGAAGAGGAGGAATAAAAAAGCGTCTCTAGTCCTTTTGATTAGTCAAAAGGACTACTTGCATATTTAAAAGTACGAGTTTTGGGATAAGGATTTAGAATTAAGAATTTGAAATTGTTTGAATGGTCATCAGGAATAGGATAGTGCCTGGCCGGCCAACATAGTGTTAATTTCGGATTTCTTTTTTGACATATTTGATATTAGCATTTACATTTAAGGCGGTTTTATTTTATCGGTAAGGCTTTTTATGGGTATTCCTGAAATAATTCAGGACAGGAAAGAGCAGATACTTTCGTTAGCAGCTAAGTATGGTGCTTCAAACGTCAGAGTATTCGGGTCGGTTGCAAACGGAACAGCCGACGAGAACAGTGACATTGACTTTTTAGTGGATCTGGAAAAGGACAGGTCGTTATTTGACCTTGGCGGCCTGTTAATGGACCTACAGGAGCTGTTCAATCGAAAAGTAGATGTTGTCACCGAGAACGGCCTGCATTGGTATATAAAAGAGCGCATCATCAGCGAGGTAAAACCGATATGAAAGACGATCGGCTAATTTAACGTACGGACAATTCGTCGCTCGTAGCTCGTCGCTTGTGACTCGCTAAGCGGACGACAGAAGGCGGAGGACAGAAGACGGAGGACAGAAGGCAGACGAAGGACGAGAATATAAAATCAAGAATCGAGTATTAAGAATGGAGCATCGAGAAACAAATACCTGAGAAAAAGAAGATGCGAAGCTTAATTCCCTGGAAGATCGTATATGCTAAAGCCGGGATACGAAACTTGTGAAATGCAAAAATTCGTGACTTTTCCCATTTTCTATAAGGAGACTTGGCGATGTTGTCAAAGCGTACATACCGGAAATCTCAGTTTATGAGGCAGAAATGCACATTATGTCATGAAAAGTGCGTGAAAAGGTCGATTCAATAATTATGATAGCGCGCAATATTGCGCGATAATCAATGTTAGGCCTATTAAAAATCAAAAGGGATTTCATAAGAAGGAAATGAGTCACTACTTCGATGCTTCATTACCGAAGGTGAAGGCTTACTTTCATTCAGAGCATTACAGACATAACCATCCCAGGCAAGCCGCCTGAGATGCAATTGAAAGTTGAATCAATTTGGAAAATAATAATGAGAGTAAAATACTTATCTTCAATATTAGTTGATTTTACAGTAGTTTTTACATTTTCATATTTACTGAAAATTTTATTGCAATATTTTGTTATTATCGATCACAGGCTGTTGTGGATTATTTTTGTAACAATCAACTTTGTCTATTTCTATTTTACATATTCAAGGTTTGGTACAACTCCCGGAAAGTCGATATTTGCTATTGCAATGGTTAGTAAAACTGGTGAGTTTAGTAACAGGTTAATACTATTTCGTGAACTTTGTGTTAAAACTCCACTAATTACACTGTTCTTTTTTGTTTTAGACTTTGTTGCTCTAAATATGCTAAATATTCTCCATATGGGTATTAGCCTTATGCAGATAACCTTCTTTATTTTCTTATTTCTGTTAATAAATATTGTAATTTTTCTGTGTTTTTCAAATAGTATATGGGGGTTAATTTCTAAAACAAAATTTGAGAGACTCCACCAGGATAAAAGGGTAAGTAATTACGCATATGTAATTTATGCTTTATTCATAATCTTTTCATACTCTATAATCAGATTTGAAAACAACATTAATCAAAATAGTACTTTTAGTGTTATGGGTATAGAATATCCATATCAATTCCCGAAATATCCATATAATGACACAAATGAATATGTTGAATTTCTATCGAAGCAGCAATCAGCAAAGGATTATATTTTTGAGCTTTTCAGGAAAAATGATATTGTCATACTTTGTGAGCCAGCTCACCGTGAAATTAAGAGTTGGGAATTTATATCAGACCTTGTTTCTGATCAGAGGTTTATTAACAATGTAGGTCATGTTTTTTCAGAGTATGGTGATGCGAGTGAACAAGCTCGTTTAGATAGTTTTTTAAATACTTCCTTTACTGATGTTGTTGAATTAGAAAAAGCAACCTCTAATTTAATGCGGTTTATGAGTATGGGCTTCTTTAACTACCTAAAGGGAGTAAACATTCTTAACTCACAACTACCTGAGGAACTAAAGATTAAACACTATTTTTGTGATGCTGGTTTTCATCAGCATACTAGAAGTTCTTTCAGAGGAGATCGAGATAAATTAATGGCGGAAGTATTAATTGATAAATATCAAAATGAAATATCTTCACAAAAAAGAAAGAAATGCTTATTGGTGACTAACTATAGACATGCTTATAATTTACATAAAAAAGGTCAGAGAGTGAACCAGGCTGAATTCATTTTTGATAAATTTCCAGATAATACTGCTAATGTTTTAATTAATACTTATGCTCTTAATTCTTACTTGTCATCCTACCCAATACACCAGGGAAAATGGGATTTGGCTTTTGAGAAAAACAACAATAAACAGGTTGGATTTGATTTCAAAGGAAACATTTTTGGAAATGATCACTTTGATCACTATGTAATCGATTATGAAGGTCTTGAATACAAAGATGTTTTTACCGGATTCATTTTTATAAATAGTCTTGATGAATGGGTTTTTAAATACAACATTCCTTATGCACAGGAGAGTCGTAATAATGAACGTATTCGGAAAGGTTATCCGATTATTACCAACGATAGCAAAAGAGGGATAATATCAAATATAATATCAAATATTTTAGAAAAAATTGTAGCTAGTATAAGGAGTTTACCAATTTCTGAAATAGCCTCTAATTTTTACAATTTTATTCCTTTAGCTATTTTTGTGCTATCTGCAACTTTTAGTCTGTGTATTTCAACAGTGTATTGTATTTCATGTTTGCTGAGAGGAACTGCAAAAAGGAACGAAGCTAAAGGGGTCATTCCGTTCTAGAAAATCAGATGAGTCAATGGATATTGACTATTTCGGAAGAGGATCATGTAAAGTGCATAAGAAATTATCAAGAAGCCCATGGTTGCTATTCCATCTGGCTGTATTGAGCTGTTCGACACCAACTCCTATCACTCATCTCTTCGATCTTACCCACTCACATTTCTGGCCTTGAAGTGCACTCGCTGAAACATCCTCCCGTCCGTAAAGTCGAGGGCAATTTCTCCCTTAATGTAAGTCATTTCAATTTATATATACATCTCACAATACAGATGGGTTTTTACTATGCCAGTGGAGGAGCGGGATACGAGTTTTACAGTATGGGTGATTCAAAAATGAACGAGGCTCGCGCCGTGCTATATAATGTACTGACCGGCTCATGGGTAGAGCTGCGTATCCCATTTTCAGAAGAGCCGCCGCACAAGATCAATCAGTTCATCAGTTTCGACCCAGCCCCTGCCCCACGTGGTGTTCAAAGGTTGACGAAGCTTGGCGACGAAGAGATTGTCCAACGTCTTGAGATTTGCCTGACAAAGCTTACTGAAGACGACGAGTTCTCAGGCGTCGTGTTACTTGCCAAAAACGGTAGGTCCCTGTTTCACAAGACCTATGGCCTGGCAAGCAAGTCATATCAGGTCCCAAACCGCCTGGACACCAAATTCAACATTGCCTCGGTTGGAAAGATCTTCACAGCGGTAGCAATTGCCCAGTTGGCCGATCAGGGGAAACTCTCATTTAGTGATCCTGTAGGCAAGTATGTGCCTTCAGATTGGCTCAAGCCCGAAATCAGCCAAAAGATCCAGCTTCGGCATCTCTTGACCCACACATCCGGTTTGGGCGATTACTTCAAGAAGCTGTATAGCCAGAAGACTCCGCTCCTTTTCCGAAACCTGGACGATTACAGGTCCCTCGTTGCCGATAGTAGCTTGGCCTTCGAGCCTGGAACAAAGTGGTCGTACAGTAATACCGGTGCGCTGTTGTTGGGAGTAGTGATTGAAAAAGTCACCGGCCAGAGCTATTTCGATTATGTTCGAGAGCACATCTATGAACCTACCGGGATGGTGAACACCGATGCCTACGAGAAAGATACTCCTGTTTCGAATCGGGCCACCGGTTACATGAAAGAATATTCGGACAAGGGCGTTGTATGGAGGAGCAATCATTTCACACGTGTCATGAAAGGCATGCCTTCAGGAGGCAGCTTTTCAACTGCAGAAGACATGTTGAAATTCGATACCGCACTGCGCTCGCACAAGCTGCTCAGTCCCGAATACACCCAGATAGTGCTGACCGGCAAGCCCGAACTCAACTCCTGGCACCACGGGTACGGATTCTTTGTGAGCCAGAGCGATTCCGGACACACTGCAGGACATAGCGGCGACGGTTCGGGTATCAGTTGCCAGTTCAAGATGTATCTTGACTCCGGTTACACAGTTGTTGTCCTTTCGAACTACGGCCCACCCGCAGCTACCACCATCGAACAGGTAATCCACCAGATGATTGCCTCGCGATAGACTACTAAGCAAACTACATATATACATTTAGCCTATAAAAATTAAAAAATAGTAAAACCGATATGAAAGACGATCGGCTTTATCTTATCCATATTCGCGAATGCATCTAACGCATAGAATCCTACATCGGCGGGAAAGGCAAGCAGCAGATTTCACAGATTAGGCGTAGTGTGGCGGCTATTTGACTAAAGTCGCAGCAATGTATAGACGAAATAACCTCGTGCGCATTATCCTTCAGGGTTTGACTATATCATCAAAGACAGGACCTATGAAAAAAACACAAAAAAAGAGAAGAACCTTCAAGGATGTGATAATTGACTGGTTTAACAAGCCAATAGATGTCAAGTCTATAATCACGACAAAAGCCCCCGTTAAAGCCAGGGACAAAGCCAAGGACAAAGCCAAGGACAAAGCCGGGAACAAAGCTAAAAAGACAGTTCATTCCAAATCAACGGCCAAATTAAAAGAAAAGCTCAAGGCCGAATCTCAGGCAAGGGCCGAAGCGGAGAAAAGGCTGAAGACAGAAATTAAAGCCAGAGAAAAGGCTGAGGCAAGCCTGAAGGCCGAAAGCAAAAAACGACAAGGGCTCGATGCTAAGCCTAAGGAGGTGAAGGTGGAAAACGAGGCAGAAGCAGAAGAGAAATTCCATGCCTGTGCAAATGAAATAAAAGATTGCATAGAATCGATTAATAAAAGTAGCGGTGGCACTGCAGGTAAGCCGAACAGAGATAGTGAACATGCAGATATGGATAATAGAGACAGCAAAGCCGGCAGGGACGCACGTAAACATAAGGCCACCGGCGGCAGGGACGGCGATAAAGGTACTAAAAGCAGCAGTCAAGGTGTCTCCCCTGCGGAAATGGTCATGTTAGTAGCCAAAGCAGAGGAAAACTTATCCAAAGCTGTAATTAAAGCTAAAGAAAAAGACGATAAAAAGGCCAAAAGAGCAAAGTGAAAAGCCAATCAACAGGGAAACTACGATTTCCCCACTGAGAAGGTACTAACATTCCTTAAGAGCATCGAGGGTCAAGCACCAAAAACTCTGAGAAAAATCAGATGTGAAAAATTGTCGCACAAAAACAGGTGACTGTCTTTGACTGTCGCTATTTTTCTTAGTTTTGCTAAAGTGAGCTAAAGTAAATTAAAGTGCCTAAAGTGAGCTAAAGTGTCTAAAGTGAACTAAAGTTGGAAGCTTCCGCCTTCGTTAAAACTATGGCGGACAAGCGTAGCTCAGGGTTCGCATTCCGTCCTCTTTTTGCCGTCTTTCTATGACCAATGTCCCGTTATGATTATTTTTTATTTATTTTTGTTGACAGGCGGTCAGCTCTCCCGGTATAAAGGGGCATTAGTTTAGTTGGGCATATTCTCAGGTCTCTCAAGAATATTGTCTTAACAAAAACCGAGAGACACAATTTATGGCCGATAGTAGGCCAAAGGAGTACAGTAGTGAGTACAGGTACAGTAAAATGGTTTAATGGGAAAAAAGGCTTTGGTTTTATCACGCCCGATGACTCCAGTGAGGATTTGTTCGTTCATCACTCGGAAATCAAGACGACCGGCTACGCGAGTCTTGAGGAAGGCCAGAAGGTGGAGTTCGAGGTCGGAGAGGGCAAAAAAGGCCCTTGTGCGACCAACGTAATCCCCGGTTAATCCAAAGCAGCAAGCCGGAAAAACCAACGGGCCCCGCTTCAAACAGGGGCCCGTCTCATTTTTAAATAATATACGTGGTCATTGCGAGGAGGTCCCTTTCTTGCTTTCGTAAGAAAGCAGGGGGCCGACGCGGCAATCTCAACTTCTCTATTCGATATTCCTTATTCGATATTCGATATTAAATAAATGTCTGCCTTCTGTCTTCTGCCTTCTAATCAAACAAAGAACAAATGGTTCTCCATTTTGCAGCATCACACAGAATTTGGAGCCTAAAACTACTTTAGGCATCACTTCCTGTATTTCGCGAGCCAAGAGTTGTATTTCTTGATATCTGGGCGTTTCGGCTCAGGATCAAAAAACCGTGCGCCTTTACCAATACGGTCGCAATCGCCCAGCTCTTTCCGCGCGCTTTCAATCAACTTCATCAGGCGTTTAACGGTCTCTGGATGCTTTTCAGCTACGTTTGTCGTCTCGCTGATGTCATTCTTCAAGTCAAAGAGTTGAACTTCTTTAACCTCGTCAATCATTCTTGCCCACCATGACATCCACTTAGGCTTGGCAGGGCGGGGAAGAATCAGCTTCCAGCGATCACTGCGCACACCATGAAGATGTGTGTAACAGTAAAAGAAGTATTGATCATGCGGGCTCCTTTTGGTCTTTCCTGAAATCAGAGGAAAGATATCCTTTCCGTCGATCACCCTGTCTTTCGGAAGCGGAGCTCCCGCCAGGACTGTAAAGGTCGGGAAGATGTCCATGGTCGTCGCGATCTCATCACAGGATCGTCCTGCAGGAATATGTCCCGGCCATCGCATAATGCAGGGCACTCGCGGACCGCCTTCCCATGATTTCATTTTCGAGCCGCGCAATGGGTCGGCGCAACCGTAATACCCTTTAAGATAAGCCTCGATCCATGGCCCGTTATCTGATGTGAAAACAACAAAGGTATCTTCGTCCAGGCCGAGCTTTTTCAGCGTGTCAAGGACCTGGCCCATGCTCCAGTCGAGCTCCTCTATCACATCACCGTAGAGACCGCCCTTTGATTTTCCGCGAAACGCTTTTGACGCACCCAGCGGCACATGCGGCATGTTATGGGCAAGGTAAAGGAAGAAGGGTTCATTCTTGTGTTCGGTGATGAATTGTACCGCCTCTTTTGTATAGTCACCGGTCAGGTTGTCCATGCCTTCCTGGTCGAGTCGGTCAACCAGGACCTTATCATTGCGCATGATCTGGACCTGGAAGGCTTTGGGAGTTACGGTGGGAGTGACCCCATTGTGAAGCGGTGTGCCGTAGAAGTAGTCAAATCCCTGGCCGTTGGGCATGAGATGGGGAGGGTAATTACCGTCTTTCCTTAACCCTCCAGCAAGGTGCCATTTTCCGATTAGCGCCGTAGTATAGCCCGCTTGCTTGAGCACTTCAGGTAACATTATCTCCTTCGTATGCGGTATGGTGTGCAGGTTCTTTTTATTCTGCGGTTCCGCGATACGCAGGGGATAACAGCCAGTCATTAACGCAGCGCGGCTGGGTCCGCATACTGGGGAACCGACATAATAGCTGGTCAGCATCATACCTTCGCGAGCCATGCGGTCGAAATTGGGTGTTTTGATCTTTGGCGATCCGAAGCACCCGACGTCATTGTATCCCTGGTCGTCGGTAAGAAAGATGATGAAGTTGGGCTTGCGATTTGACTTTCTCTCAGCGTGGCCTGCGAAGCTCGTTGAACATCCTGCCACTGCAGTTGCGGCAGCAAGCCCTGCTGAACGTAAAAAATCCCTGCGTGTGTAGTTCCGATGTTTCATGTGTTCCTTATCCTTATTTTATTAGGGACAGTCACCGTTTTTGCGTTTTTATTAGGGACAGTCACCGTTTTTGCGTACTGTCCCTAGCCATTGGATTTTATTAGGATTTTATTAGGGACAGTTATTAGGGACAGTCACCGTTTTTGCGTACTGTCCCTAGCCATTAATAGGTGACTGTCCCTAGTTTCTACTAGTTTCTAGTTTGTGAACCGCTAACCAAAGATGTAATCGCTCGTTAATAAGAAATTTACACTATTGAAGCGGGATTTTCAAGAAAAAGTTCTTATCGTTATCCCAGGTAGGGTGTGCACTGCACACCGAAACTCTTGAAAAGTAAGCAAGGATAGGCGTGGTGGAAGGGCGGTCCCGTGCGTTAAAATAGGTAAAATATTAGTGAAAAATCAATCAAAAACGCTGAGGGGCAAGAACAAAAATCAAATTTTTTGAAATTTTTTTACCTGCCTTGCTGACACCGAGTTGCGATAATCGGGAATCGAAAATCGAGGACTTTTTCGCACCCAAAGCGCAGGTAGCTCCAATAGTAGGGGGGCTTGCTTTCCGGCCCCTGGCCAAAAGGCAGCCATTTTAATAACCAATTAACTAATTCACTTAATCTCTAATTCACTAATCAACTAATCATACCGGAGGTGGGAACATTCGGATTGTCATCAACATCCCAGTTTGTGTTGAACGCATATTAGTTCTCCCTGTACTCTTATATCGTCGTATTCGATACGGGTATCCTTATCGTCTCATACCGCTGACCCAGGGCAAATTCGCCATTGTTGACGACTGTCCCTATTTTAGAACAGTGTCACTTTATGATTATTTTTTATTTATTTTTATTGACACCCGGTTATTTCTCCTCGTAAAATCAAGCATTAGTTTAGTTGGGCATATTCTCAGGTCTCTCAAGAATATTCTCTTAACAAGATCCGAGAGACACAATTTATGGCCGATAGTAGGCCAAAGGAGTACAGTAGTGAGTACAGGTACAGTAAAATGGTTTAATGGGAAAAAAGGCTTTGGGTTTATCAAACCCGATGACTCCGAGAATGATTTGTTCGTTCATCACTCGGAAATCAAGACGAGCGGCTACGCCAGTCTTACGGAAGGCCAGAGGGTGGAATTTGAGGTCGGAGAGGGTCAAAAAGGCCCCTGCGCGACCAACGTAATCCCTGGTTAATCCGAAGCAACAAACCTGAAAAACCAACGGGCTCTGTAAAAAGGCGGGGCCCGTCTCATTTCTTGTCCCCGCAAGCCTTAAGCGGGGAGCCTACTTGTCCCCGAATGCTTGCCCTCGACCCGATCGAGGTGCGTACCTGCGCAAGCAGGTAGTGGGGGTCGAATAACCAATGGAGAAGCTGTGAGTGGTTAATTGGTGAGTGGTGAGTAAAGTAAGTCAAATTAACCAATTAACTACTCACCAATTAACCAACACGCCTAAGAAAACAAGGACATTTTGGGACCTTGCTACTCGAAGAATATTAGTTATATTTTACATAGTCGGGGCGTAGTGGAGGTGCTAACATTATGAAGCTAAATGGTAAGCTGCATGGCATTACATTTTTTCTGGCGATATGTACAAGTGGTATCCTGGCGTGCTTTTGTATTCTGTTAATGGCCGGGGAGTATCAATCGGCACGCTACAGATTAAAGATACACAGCCGGGAGTTCCAGGGCTGGGAGGCCTGTAAACAAACTAAGCCCGCTTATTTTAAGGACAACGTAGAGGAGGTGACTTCCTGCATAGAAGCCTTAAACGAAGCACGAGATAATTTCTGGGTCAAACTTCCAAAAGCACAATTGGCAGGGTTGTTCGTATTAGCAGCTTTAAGCAGTGCAGCCGGCGGATACCTAATTACCTGGCTTGTTGTCTGGTTTGGCGGCTTGGGTATTTACAGATTCCTTAAATGGCTGGGGCTTTGTTTTCGGCGTCATTCTGAACACAAAAAGCTTTTAGCCCAGAGAATAGCCGAAGAGGCAGTCAAACGCGAAGAAGCTCAAAGACATTTAAGCAATCAAAAAGCTGTGTTTAGTGATTGGTTTACCCCGGGAGATAATTCCTTAACACCTCACGGGGATGAATTAGTGAGTAGTGAGCACAAGTAAAATAAAGTGACTAAAGTGAGCTAAAGTGACTAAAGTGAGCTAAAGTTGGATAACAGAAGATGGATACTCGATACTCGATGCTCGATGCTTACGCCTTCGCTGAAGCTACGGCGGACAAGCGATGCCGGATGCTCGAGAATCGAGTTAATTAGTGAATTAGAAAACCGAAAACCATTGACTTTAGTTAATTGGTTAATTCGAGTTGTTGCACTTATCAATCACTGGCCAAAAAAACTCTGAGAAAAATCAAATGCGTCGCTTAATTCCTTAGAAGAAAGAATGGGCTTAAGACCGTTTAAGAAAGTCATAACAATCCACATATAAACTGCAATTCCGGGCAGTTAAATGTGTATCTCGTATCTCGTGAAGCGTATCTCGTATTGATTCAAGATGTTTTCTCGCTCCGGTGGTGCATCACGTTCTGAGGACACAAAATAAAGGAAAGGGAGGGGAAAGTCAACCCCATGAGATAATTATTTAAATATCTCACGGGGTAAATTAATGAGTAGTGAGCTAAAGTAAATTAAAGTGCCTAAAGTGAGATAAAGTTAGATAATAGAAGACGGATGCTCGATACTCGATGCTGGATGCTCGTAAGATGGTGAGTAGTAATTGGTGGATGGTGAATCGGTGGATGAAGCCCTTCGACTTCGCTCAGGGTAGAATTCTTTTGGTCGAGCTAAGAGAATTATAGTTTTCTTTATCGGATTTCGGAGGTAAAATGGGTTGTAGGACAGCGAGCTAAGAATAAAAACAGAAGACGGAGGGCTGGAGAGGCGAGAAATTGAGTTTCGAGATAACGTATGACTGACGTTACACGAATCCTAAACGCAATCGAACAGGGCGATGCTCGAGCGGCGGACAAACTGCTTCCGTTGGTATATCAGGAGCTGCGTTGTCTGGCTGCTTACAAGCTATCGCATGAAGCACCTGGCCAAACTCTACAGGCGACCGCTCTGGTCCACGAAGCCTACATCCGGTTGGTTGGTTCAGAGGCCCAGGATTGGGGCAGCCGCACACATTTTTTCACCGCAGCAGCCGAAGCCATGCGCCGTATCCTCATCGATAACGCACGTCGTAAACAACGACTAAAACGTGGTGGCGGTCAACAAAAGGTCAATCTCAATGACGCAGAGCTTGCCATTGAAGGACCTTCAGATGATCTGATTGCATTGGACGAAGCCCTTGTCAAGCTTGCGAGCATAGACAAGGTGAAAGCTGATCTTGTCAAACTACGCTATTTCGCCGGACTCACACTGAAACAAGCAGCCAGTATTCTCCATCTACCCGAGAGAACAGCCAAAAGGCATTGGACCCACGCTCGTGCCTGGCTGTATCGACAGATTACCGGCGGGGAGTAGCAACGCCGGTTTTTGTTTATTCTTGACAGACTGCCACAATACTGAGAGTGAGTGTTGGCCACAGTGCGCCAGGGCTTTATCAAAAAATTTTGATTTTTCGTCAGAATCCTGGCCCGAAAGAGGGCTAAACGGCGCATTACTGAACGGGGGAAAGAATAAGAGGCCGAAAGGGTTAATTAGGGAGCTACAGTCATGGCAGCAGAAAACTTCAAAAAGGCTGAAGAAATCTTTCACAACGCGATTGAGATAGCAGACCCGGCAAAACGAGCGGCTTATCTGGAGGATGCTTGCAAGAGAGACCAAAAGCTGCGGGCGGAGGTGGATGCCCTGCTTAGGGCCCATGAGAAAGCGGGCGATTTTCTCAAAGCCCCAGGTCTTGACCCAGATGCTACCCTGGAAGAATCTGCACGGATTGAGGGTCCCGGTACGAAAATCGGTCGATACGAGCTGCTGGAGCTGATTGGCGAAGGGGGGATGGGTTTGGTCTATTTAGCTGAGCAGCAAGAGCCTCTACGCCGCAGGGTTGCATTAAAAATTGTAAAACTCGGAATGGATACAAAGCAGGTGATTGCCCGTTTTGAGGCCGAACGGCAGGCGCTGGCTCTATTGGACCACCCCAATATTGCCCACGTATTCGACGCAGGAACGACTAAAGCAGGGCGGCCATATTTCGTAATGGAATACGTAGAGGGCGTGTCTATCACTAAATATTGCGATGAACAGAAGCTGAATATCGAGGAAAGGCTCGAGCTTTTCAAACAAGTCTGTGAAGGTGTTCAGCACGCACATCAGAAGGGAATCATCCATCGGGATATCAAGCCATCGAACATCTTAGTTTCTAATCATGGGGACAATGCAATGCCGAAGATTATTGATTTCGGCATTGCCAAAGCTATCACGCAGCCTCTGACAGAGGAGACTTTTTTCACACATGAAGGTCAGTTGCTCGGCACACCTGAGTATATGAGCCCTGAGCAGGTGGATTTGGCTACACAGGACATCGACACCCGCTCAGACATCTACTCATTGGGAGTGCTGCTTTACGTGCTGCTGAGTGGTGCATTGCCATTTGACCGAGAATCATTGGAGAAGGCAGGTTTTGCTGAGATTCAAAGAACCATACGAGAAGAGGAGCCGCCCTTGCCAAGCACACGCCTGACGAATCTGGGTAAAGAGGCCAAAGTGATTGCTGAGAACCGTAGAACACAGATCATGACATTAACCAGACGTCTTCATAGAGAATTGGAGTGGATACCCATGAAAGCGATGCGAAAAGAACGAACGAGAAGATACCGGTCGGCCTCCGAGTTGGCCGACGACATCCAGAACTATTTGAATGGTGCGCCTCTGATTGCCGGGCCTGAGTCCACTGTATATCGGGCCAGAAAGTTTGTGCGAAAACACGCCGGCTCAGTGGCAACCGCGGCGCTTGTGGCGGTACTAATAGTATTGGGTTTAGTCGTCAGTACGGCGTTGTCCTTCAGGGCTGAGAACGCCCGCAAGCAAGAGGCCACCGCTCGCACCCAAGCTGAACAAGCTGAGAAGGTTGCAGATAAACAGCGTGAGCTTGCGGAAAAACAGCGTGAGCTCGCAGAAGAACAAAGCAAGCTCGCTGAAGAGCAGCGCAAGATTGCGGAAGAACAGGCCGAAAAATACCGTCGTCTGTGGTATGTCCACAGCGTTGCGCTGGCTGACGCATCGTACCGGGACGGCAATATGCATCGCGTTCGTGAACTGTTGGAGGTATGCCCTCAGGATCTTCGCGGATGGGAATGGGATCGCCTAAACCATATCTCATCAGACGAGTCCTGTATGACACTGAGTGGACATAGCGATTTGGTCTTTGGATTGGCAGTGAGCCCGGATGGCAAGCGGATCGCCTCCGGTAGTTTCGATAAGACGGTCAAGGTGTGGGATGCTGAAGCCGGCGCAGAATTGATGACGCTCCGCGGGCATGAGGACAGGGTTGGTCCTGTTTCGTTCAGCCCGGACGGCAGGAAGATTGCTTCGGGCAGTAAGGATACTACCATCAAGTTGTGGGATGCAGAGAGCGGCTCCGAACTGATGACACTCCGTGGGCACGGCGAAGGGATCAGGTCGGTAGGATTCAGTTCTGATGGTAAGCGGATCGTCTCAAGTAGCCCGGACGGAACGATCAAGGTGTGGGACATGGCTACCGGCGACGAACTGATTAGCCTGCGGGGGCATGACGGCAGGGTTCTTGATGCCGCATTCAGCCCGGACGGCAAGCGCATTGTCTCGTCTGACGCTGGTGACGGAACGATCAAGCTGTGGGATGCCTCAACCGGCACAGAGTTGATGACTCTCCGCGGTCATAAGGGGGCTGTCTATAGTGTAGCGTTCAGTCCGGACGGCAAACGCATCGCTTCCGGTGGTTATGACAAAACAATTAAGGTGTGGGATTCAAAAAACGGTGCCGAACTCATGACACTCCGAGGGAACACTGGATTTGTGCTTTCTACTTCATTCAGTCCAGATGGTCACAAGATTGTCTCTGGAGGTGGGAATAAGATCAAGGTCTGGGAGGCGCGAAGCGGCGAAGAAGTCATGACTCTCCACGGGCATGAGGGGGTTGTCTTATCTGTCGCGTTCAGCCCGGATGGGAAGCGTATCATCTCAAGCAGTGCCGACAAGACCATCAAGATATGGGATGCAATTGTCAACCGTGAGCAGACGATCCTTGGCGGTCATCAACTCGGGGTGCACCCTATTGCATTCAGCCCGGACGGCACGCGCATCATCTCGGGAGGGGGCCCACAAGGCGAGCGTATCCAAGTGTGGGATGTGGCCACCGGCGCCGAACTAATGACGCTGGATGGGCACAGCGGCAAGTACATCGTCTCAGTATCCATAAGCCCAGATGGCAAGAATATCGTCTCAGGCGGTAACGACAATACAGTCAAGGTGTGGGACGCGACAACCGGCGCTGAACTGATGTCTTTGCACGGACATGATAGTCCGGTCAACTCAGTGTCGTTCAGCCCAGACGGCAAGCGAATTCTCTCGGGCAGTGGCGACAAGAAGATCAAAGTATGGGATGCAGTAAATGGAACTGAAGTAATGACGCTCCATGGGCACGACGCAGAGGTTAGATCAGTAGCATTTAGTCCTGATGGCAGGCAAATAGTCTCAGGTGGTCGCGAGCAGACCATCAAGGTGTGGGATGCAGGGACAGGTACAGAAATGATGACACTTCGTGGGCATAGCGGCTGGATCCAGGAGGTCGCATTCAGTCCGGATGGTACGCGAATAATCTCCGGTAGTCGAGATAAGACAGTCAAGGTTTGGGACGCGAAAACAGGCAATAACCTTCTTACTCTCCGTGGACACGAGAAAAGGGTCTACGCAGTTACATTCACCCCCGACGGCAAGCGAATCGTCTCGGGCGGTCAGTTTGGAGTAGTCAAAGTGTGGGATGCTGGCAACGGGGCCGAGGTGATGACCCTGCGCCGGCCCGGCTTTGGAATAGCCTTCAGTCCGGACGGAAAGACCATGGCCGCCGCCAGCGGCAGCGGTATCGTGCTATGGGAATCCAGCCCTCGGGCAGCCGTGGGTGGTTCAGACCAAAGTGGCGAATCCACGCAAAAGGTCGTAGATTGAACGTACGATGCAGACAAGGGGGAATATCGAATATTGACCCCCGATCGTCACCATCAAGACAAGCAAGGAATAACGAATTGTGAAATTGGGAGCGGCATGTCGGGGACTTTCAGCATCGTGCCAACGACGGCTAATACCAATTATAGTTAAAAATTGCCGAAAAAATTGTACATTATACTTACTTTGAGGGCCTGGATTCCTGCTTTCGCAGGAATGACAAGGTCAGGTAACTCGCCTCGATGCATCGCAGCGGGTCGGCAATCAATAAATAGAATTGGTATAAATACCACCCAATAAATTGGGGTCAAATAAAACCATCAAGCAAACCTGTGAAGAAATGGAGATTGCCGCGCTGCGCTCGCAATGACAAATTGCCTACGGACTGAATTCAAAACTATTGTCTTCGGCGGGGTCGGAAGAGGGTCACTAAACCTGTGCCGAGCGTTAGCAGTGCCACTGTGGCTGGTTCAGGTACTGTGAGCGTAAGCTCAAAGCTTTCCAAAGTGCCGGTGTCGTAATGATAGGCATCGTAGATTTGGAGTCGCCAAGGGCCATAAGCGTCCTGGCCGTCAAAGACTTCCAGGGCAGCAAAGGCATCTGTGGCGCTTAATTCCGGCAGCTTCGACACCAACCCCTCAATGAATTGGGGGCTAAATATTCTTCAATGAAGTTTTCCGCTCACGGGGTAAACTTCTTTTCGCTGAACTCTCCGAGAACGTTGAGTTTATCGAGGCATAATTGCGACCACGTCTCCAGGGTATTCCGGAGTTGGTGCAGCTCGGTTGGGCTCAAGAACGCCATCTGGGTTATCATCTGCTCTCGCTTGCTGACGAGCGATGAGTCCAAAATCCAGTGGTGGACCACTCCGAGATGTACGCTTCCGACCTCGTTGGAATCATCATTGAGCAGAGCAACAATTCTGTCAGTGTGGTTGGTTTCTACGGAAACTTCCTCGGCCACCTCGCGCTCGACAGCATTGAGGTAGGTGGTCTTGTAAAAATCCGCGTTGAACAAGGGCATGTCATCAGTTGGGTTTATATGGCCTCCTATGCCGATAGACCTGTTACCGACAAGCCTTGTCTCGCCGGCCCGCCTGCCTCGGACGTAGGTGAGGTACTTGCCGCCATAACTCATGAGCACGTACGGAATGAGCTGCTTATAGGCGGGGTCCGGTTCGGCTTGTGATCGCGGCATGAAGCGCAAAACGCCCGGAGTGAACAGCTTGCGCAGATAGCGATCCACGTCCAATGTAAGCCCCTGGAACATCCCTGCCTGCTCAAGGACCTTTCGCTCGATAACAAGTACCTGTTCTTCCTGCGCCATGCTGTTACTCCTTTTTCGCAGCTTGTGATTTATTGCCGCTCCATTACTGTCGCGGCTCTGCCTTCTGTCCTCTGTCTTCTGCTATCCTAACTAAATACCTGATAACCTGATAACCAACTCACTACTCACCAATTAACCACTCACTACTCACTGTTATTCTTATTCGGTATAATAAAATGTTCCGGGACGGTAAATTGCGAACACAGAAGCAACACTTCTTTTCCAACCTCTTCGATTACCGTCTCATTATCAATATTTTCAACCACCTTATTTATAAGAGTTGCAACCTGCCGGGCCTCGGGCTCTTTCATTCCGCGGGTAGTCATGGCTGGCGTGCCTATACGCAGTCCGCTGGGGTTGGATGGCGGAGCGGGGTCGCCCGGTACGGTATTGTAATTAGTAACAATTCTCGCCCGGTCCAATGCCTTTGCCACTTTCCTGCCGGGGACGTTTTTATTTCTCAAATCGACCAATATCAAATGATTGTCGGTTCCGCCAGTTACGAGATTGAAACCATATTCGAGCAGCTTTTGGGCCAAGGCTTTTGCGTTTTTGACTATCTGCTTTGCATAAGCGACGAACTCCGGCGTATCAGCTTCAGCCATTGCCACAGCTATAGCGGTCAGTGTATGCATATGCGGCCCGCCCTGCAGACCGGGGAAAACCGCCTTATCCACCTTTTCGGCATGTTCGGCTTTACACAGCAGCATCCCGCCACGAGGTCCCCGTAATGTTTTATGTGAAGTGGTTGAGACAATGTCAGAGTACGGTACTGGACTTTTATGAATGCCGGCCACAACAAGGCCCGCAACGTGGGCTATATCGCTGACGTGGTAGGCACCTACGCTTTGTGCTATCTGACCGAATATTTCAAAGTCAATCTCTCTGGGATATGCCGTGGCGCCGGAGATAATTACCTTTGGCCGATGTTTTTTCGCAAGGGCTTCAATATGGTCGAAGTCCAATCTGCCTGTATCGTGGTCCACAGGATAAGGGACCGAGTTATAGAATTTGCTCGTGACGGAGACCTTCCAGCCGTGCGTCAGATGTCCGCCGTGGACAAGGGACATGCCCATAATGGTATTGCCGGGATTTATCAACGCTGTATAGGCGGCCAGGTTTGCAACCGAGCCGGAATAGGGCTGGACGTTCGCATGGTCGGCCTTGAATATTTTTTTGACCCGCTCCCGAGCCATCCTTTCGATAAGGTCTGTTACCTGCTGGCCTTCATAATACCGCTTCCCCGGGTAACCCTCGGCGTATTTGTTTGTAAGGCAGCTTCCACTGGCCAACATCACGGCCTTGGATACATAGTTCTCCGAGGGTATGAGGCGAATGGAGCCGCTCTGGCGTGCCGCCTCCTGCCGCATGAGCTCATAAATCTGCGGGTCATACTGCTCAAGAGCATTTATCATATTAGTTTCTCCCTAAAGTGTTGTTGAGATTGCTTCGGGATATCCAAACGCTTGCCTCTGCGACCCTCGTCGCTCGCACCTGCCTGCACCTGTCGGTAACGCAGGCACAGGTGCGGTTACGCGAGTGCAGGCGCAAAACGAGGCAGCAGGCAGAATAATACGTCTGAGCCATTTTTTATAGCAGAGGCGGACTTTTTCTACAAGTTTTTTATTTGTTGACAAAATTTAGCTGAAGATTACCATAAGCCGATTGAATAATGTATCAGAGAACCGAATTGGTAAAAACGTATGGCGGAAGAAAATAGTCAGGCGTTGGCCAAGGCCAAGGCTTTTTTTGAAAAAGCCCGTAAAGTAGCCGAGACAAACAATGTCGATTACGCTATCGATATGTACCTCCAGGGTCTGCGCTATAGCCCGGATGCGCTGGAAGAGGGGCACCTGCCGCTTTGTGAATTGGCTTTGCAACGGCAGGGAAAAGGCGGTAAGAAGCCTTCGATGGTTGAAAAAATGAAGCATCTGCGAAGCAAGACACCCCTTGAGCAGATGCTTAACGCCGAATATCTTTTCGCAAAGGACCCCGAACATCTGCCGTATGCTGAGGAAATGCTAAAGGGCGCTGTGGGCGGCGGCTATAAAAAAACCGCCAACTGGATTGCCAACCTTGTTTTCCAGACAAATAATGCCGTCCCGAAGCCGTCCGTGAAAACATATATCCTGTTAAAAGATTCCTACGCCGCCTTAGGGCAATTCGACAAAGCCGTTGTTGCATGCCAGCGTGCCTCGAGACTTAGGCCGGAGGATGGAGCATTAGCAGACGAATTTAAGAACCTCTCGGCCGAGCTGACTATGGCCAGAGGTAAATACGATAAGGAGGGGGATTTCAGAAAATCCATCAAGGACCGCAAAGAACAGGAAAAACTTCACGCGCAGGCCAGCGTCGTCAAGACCGAAGAGTATCGCGTCAAGGCCGTCGAAGATGCCAGAAGAAAGATGGCCCAAAACCCGAACATGCCAGCTAATATATTTAGTCTGGCTGATGCCCTCTCAGATATGGAAAATGACCAGGCTGAAAATGACGCCATATCGCTGCTGGAAAATACCTATCAAGCTAAAAAAGATTTCAGCTATAAACAGCGGGCGGGCCAGCTAAGAATAAAACAGTTCAAACGAAAGATAAGAGAGGCAAAAGCTACTCTCGAGACTAATCCCGATGATGCGCAAATAAAAGCTGCACTCGAACAACTCTCGGGGCAATTAAACAACGCCGAATTGGAACATTATCAGCTCAGCGTGCAGAACTATCCGACTAACCTCGCAGCTAAATATGAATACGCTCTTCGCTTGGTCAGGAATGAACAATACAATGAGGCGATACCTTTGTTCCAGGAGGCCCAGAAAGACCCGAGACGAAAGATTGCATCGATGAGCAAAATAGGCTTCTGCTTTTTTATGAAGGGCTGGCTCGCTGATGCAATTGATGTTTTTACCAAGGCGATAGAGTCACACGAATTAAAAGATAATGCAGCCGGGAAAGAATTGCGGTATAATCTGGCCCGGGCTTATGAGGAGCAGGGCGAGACAGAAAAGGCATTAGAGATTTATCGCAAAATAGCCCAGCTTGATTTTGCATACAAAGACGTCAGCCAGCGTGTAGATAAATTGAGAAGCCAAAAAACAGAACCAACCTCTCAGTGAGTATTTTTTAAATAGTATTTGTTGCTAAAAAAATCGACGATGTCACCCCTGCGAAACCTGTCCTGAGCAAAGTCGAAGGAGCAGGGGTCCGGAATGAAAAAGCTGGATTCCCGCTTCCGCGGGAATGACAAATATTGTTTCCGCAACAGGAAAAAAATAGAATAACTTAAGTTTTCAGGAGATTGAAGTGGCACAATCGTTACAGGCGAAAAAAAGAGCGAAACAAAATACCAAAAGAAGGACGACTAACCGGGCACACAAAAGCCAGATAAAAACGCAAATTAAACATTTCGAGACGGCTATAAGCAGCGGTGATGCAGAGGCGGCAAGCGAACAATACAGGCTTGTTGTCAAGAAATTGGACAAAACCGCATCTACGAGCACAATGCACAAGAAAACCGCAGCACGAAAGAAATCACGACTCGCCAAGAAGCTGAACGCACTAAAAGCTAAAAAGAGTTAATTGGTTAATTGGTTAATTGGTGAGTAGTGATTGGTTAATTGGTGAGTAGTGAGCTAAAGTAAATTAAAGTGCCTAAAGTGAGCTAAAGTTGGATGGCAGAAGACTAATTCTGGATACTCGATACTGGATTCTGGATGGTTGGATGCGCAGAGGAGGGGACGGGGAAAGTTGTAAGGTTTATTGCGAGATACGAGATAAGAAAATAGAAACCGAACCAGCAGTAGTACTCGAATGTGGCATACGTGGTGCCGGTGAGCAACAATGTTAACTATGATTTTGGATCCCCGCTACCCGCTTTCGCGGGCACAGGCAACGACCCCCGATCAGGTCGAGGGCATGCGGGGACAAGTTTTAGTGGTGTAAGGGTAAGCTATTTAGTATCTGTTTCGGAAAACGAAAATCGACGATGTCACCCCTGCGAAGGCAGGGGTCCAGAGCGAAAAACTGGATTCCCGCTGGAGTTTATCCCGCACACGATGCGGGGCGGGAATGACAAATACTGTTTCCGCAACAGGAACTATTTAGGCACAAAAAAAGAAAAGTGGCATAAGGAGAGCAAGAATTGATGGAAAAGGCGGCCTTCATAACAACTGAAGAAGGTGATGACCTTATCGTTTCGTTTGCCATACCTGTGGATGATTATGGCGATGTTAAGAGTCTGACTCTGCTTCGTACGCCGAAGTACGAGTTTATTATGGATGAATCCGAGCGAGGCGCTAAGGTCTATTTTGAAGACTTCCCTGACGACGAAAATGAGCTTCTCGAACAAGTGACGATCGAAGGCGATGTGGTGACTATCACCACCAACTATCGAACCTATACTGTCAGTATAAGAGATGTGGATGATGTGGAGATAGAACGGTCCAAGAAGATCCTTAAGAAAATGAACTACGACAGGCGATTTGAACTCAAGATGCTCTAACCACTCGATCAACCGGACCACGTGGAACGCGGCCAGCTAATAATGGTGTGCGGTGCACACCCTACAATCTGCGCGGGAATGACAATTTTGGATCTTTCGATCCATCGTCAAAGCCATCCCCAAGCTTGCCCCCCAAAAATCGGGACTCGCTTGAGGCTGCCACCCATCGTGAAGTGTGAAGCGTGGAAGAACTCAGAAATCTATCTAATTTTTTTCTTCCTTTATAAACAATTCGCAGTAGATACAATGTCAAAATGAAATGACCTTAGTTAGGACTGGTACAACTAATGCCGTATATTATAGGTAACTGCTTCGCAGAAGTATTTTAAACAGACCCCTCGGCTGCGCTCGGGGTGACGGTTGTGTCGTTTTGTAATCTGCGACTGCGCTCGGGGTGTGAAGCACGGAGTTTTGTCAGGCTTTTTTTTTGCGGATTGGTAGAATGCCGGAAATATTTAAAAAGCGAATAATCAAACTGCTGAAGCACAGCGACTATGCACCAGTAAAACTTGCGCAATTAGCTAAAGCAATAGGCGTAAGCTCGGAAGATTATCCACAGTTTAAAGAGGCTTTCGACCAACTGCGGCAGGCTGGGCATGTGGTGATAGGGGCGAGGAACCTGGTCAGCCTGCCATCATTGGCCGGTCAAATCGTGGGGACATTCAGAGCAAACCCAAAAGGTTTCGGCTTCATAACGCCCCGTGAACCCAATTCACACGGCGACCTATTCATTCCACCAACCGCTACGGCTGATGCAATGACCGGTGACATTGTTATTGTAAAGGTTAAAAGACAAGGCAAACGCGGCGGCCAGATGCGGTTCAGCGGCGAAGTAATTGAGGTCCTCGAACGGGCACAAAACAAATTCGTCGGGACCCTTTTGAAACATCCGGAGGCCTGGATTGTTCAGCCGGACGGAGCGAGCTTTATCGAGCCGATTTCCGTTGACGACGTTGGTGCAAAGGGAGCCAAGGAAAAAGACAAGGTCGTGGTCGAAATACTTTCGTATCCGACAGAAAAATATTTAGCACGCGGTGTGATTATCGAGGTATTAGGCAAAGCTGGACGATACGAAAGCGAGATACAATCGATAATCCGCCAGTATCATTTGCCGGGCGAGTTTGATGAAGATTGTATTGAGCAGGCGCGCCAGGGGGCTGCCCGATTCAATCCCGAAGAGCCGAACCATCGGGACAATATTACAGATAAAGTCATCATTACGATTGACCCACCAGATGCAAAGGATTTTGACGATGCAATAAGCCTTGAAAAAAACTCCGATGGCAACTGGATTTTAGGCGTTCACATCGCCGACGTCAGTCATTTTATAGCGCAGGATTCGCCGCTGGATACCGAAGCAAAAGACCGTGGGAACAGTGTCTATCTGCCCGGCAAAACAATTCCAATGCTGCCGGAGATTTTAAGTAACGGTATTTGCAGTCTCCAGCCCGACCAGAAACGATTTGTTAAAAGCGTGTATCTAACTTACGACCAGAAGGGTAAAGTTGTATCCCGCAATTTCGCCAACTCTATTATGTGCTCGACGCAGCGTCTGACCTATCAGCAGGCCGACAGGATTTTGAAGGGCCATACGAAAGACGCCAGGCCGGAGGTAATAGACCTGCTGACAAATATGGAGACACTCAGCCAAGTGATTGAGCAACGACGAAGGAAAAACGGAATGATACATCTGGATTTGCCGGAGCGCCAATTGGTAATGGATAAATCCGGACGGGTGGTAGATGCTCACCCCGCCGATGACAGCTATCCACATACGATAATCGAGATGTTTATGGTCGAGGCCAATGATGCCGTTGCTTCACTTTTGGACAAACTGAACCTGGCCTTCATCCGACGGATCCATCCGGAGCCGGATGCTTTGAGTATGAAAAATCTCGCCAAGCTCCTCAGGGCATTTGGCTTTACTCTGCCTCGAAATGCCGACCGCACCTCGATACAGGATTTGTTAGCTGCCGTCAAAGGCGCTGATTGCTCTTTTGCAGTAAATTTGGCTGTCCTGCGAAGTTTCGAGAAGGCCCAGTATGCACCGCTGCACATCGGCCATTACGCTTTAGCCTCGACTCACTACTGTCACTTTACCAGCCCTATCCGCCGATATGCAGATTTACTTGTTCATCGCGTTTTGGAATACTACCTTCAAAAACGTTCGGACTCGGCCAAGGACGATTCCGCTGGCCTGGATTTAACAGAGATTGGCAAACACATAACTTTCACCGAGCAGCGAGCCGATGACGCCGAAAAAGAGCTGACTACGGTGCTGATATTGCAAATGTTGAGCAAGAAAATCGGTGAAGAGCTCGAATGTGTTGTTACCGGCTTAACAAGCTTCGGCGTATTTGTGCAATCGCGAAAGTTCGGCATCGAAGGCCTTATCCGGATGGTCGATTTGGGGCAGGACTATTGGAAATACAACACAAAGGCACAGTGTATTGTCGGCCAACGTTCGGGATGCAACATTCGTTTGGGCCAGGCGATAAAAGTACGTATAGTTTCAGTGAATGTCCCTGCGCGTCAGTTGAATGTCGCACCGGTCGAACCATTGGTAAGCACCACAAGACAAGTAACAAAAAACAAAGCAACGAAGAAGTCCAAAAAGGGACACATGCGGAAACGAGCCAAATCTAAAAAATAGACTTACGACCAACGTGCATTCGATGAGCTGTATTGATTTCTTGACACTCTGTGGCAATTTTGCAATACTTATTTGGTAAACATAAGACGCATTACAAGCGAAAGAATTGATTGAATATGCAGCGTTAACAACATAACAGTCAAAGAAAGGTACATAAATGAAAAAACAGCATGTTTTTACCGCAATTATCGAGCACGAAAGTGACGGATATACTGCGCTTTGCCCGGAACTTGATATTGCAAGTCAGGGCGATTCCGTGGAAGAGGCAAGGAAAAACCTGATCGAAGCGATAGAATTGTTTTTTGAAACTGCCTCAGAAACTGAGTTACAAGAACGGCTTCATGATGAAGTATTCATTACTCGTCTGGAGGTGGCAATTGGGTAAGCTACGGGTATTCTCAGGCAAACAAATGTGTAAGCAGAAATCAGAAGCCAGATGTCAGATGTCAGATTTTTCTGTCTTCTGCCTTCTGTCCTCTGTCTTCTGTTCTCTGTTGTGAGCTATTCGAAGTGTAGGAGTAAAAAATGAGAGCGTCTGAGATGAGAAAAGGTCAGACCGTTAAGATAGACGGCAAACTGTACGCAATTGTTGATTATCAGCACGTCAAATTGGGCAAAGGCGGTGCGGTCTATCAGACAAAGCTAAAAAGTCTGACCGACGGTTCAATTCAAAATGTCCGTCTGCGTTCAGAGGAGAACGTTGAAGAGGCGTATCTGGACAAAAGAACATACGAATACCTTTATTCTTCCGGAAGTGAACATGTCCTGATGGATACTACAACCTACGACCAGATTAGTCTCGATGATGATGCATTTGGAGATGGGCCGAAGTATCTAAAGCCCAACACTCAGCTACAGGTCAGTATGTATCAGGGTAAGCCCCTTATAGTGACTCTGCCCAACACAGTGGATTTGGAGATTACCGACACACCGCCTGAGATTAAGGGCGCCACCGCGACAAATCAAAATAAGCCCGCAACACTCGAAACCGGCCTGGTCGTGCAGGTGCCGCCTTTTATTAAACTCGGCGAGGTTATCCGTGTCGATACCCGTACGGGCGAGTATGTAACACGGGTGAAATAATAAAAGTGAGCTAAAGTGAGCTAAAGTTAAGAAAACAAATAACTTTAGGCACTTTACACTTTAGTTTTACTGTCTAACATTATTAAAGATTTATAAGTCGTTTATACGATTAACTTTCCAGGGGAATAGTCCCCATGGAAAGGCAGAACGATGGAGCGACGATTTGAGATA
>Ga0209979_1001008_pt1 | contig 33254 bp, 30 predicted proteins | sample AnhtaG_FD_183114 | JGI IMG/M metagenome (GOLD analysis project Ga0209979, IMG submission 183114) | Deep subsurface microbial communities from Anholt, Denmark to uncover new lineages of life (NeLLi) - Anholt_01485 metaG (SPAdes) (version 2) | ecosystem: Environmental > Aquatic > Marine > Oceanic... | reverse complement strand
AAAAGATCGGGGGCAAATTTGTTATGTACCACCGCATTCCTCCGCATATATGGGTGGCATATTCAGATAATTTGGAGAACTGGTATGGATTAAAAATAGTAATGTCTCCGAAGGAGGATTGGGAATACTTTAAACTCGGTGTTGGTGCGTCTCCTATTAAGACCGAGAAGGGATGGTTGTTTATATACCACGCGGTGGATTCCGAACTACACTACAAATTGGGACTTGCTTTGATAGAGAGTGAAAACCCGGGGGAAATTATTTGGAGAAGCAAAAATCCTATCCTGGAACCAGAAAAAGAATACGAACTCAAAGGAGTAGTTCCCAATGTAGTTTATACATGTGGTGCAGTTGTAATAGGAGATACGCTTTTTGTATATTATGGAGGTGCAGACACAGTCATTTGTGTAGCTACAGCTAAGGTTTCGGAGCTTCTAACCCTATAGTGTCTATTATAAAATTAGGAATGAATTCTTTTGAAAAATTGGGAGATGGGGAAGTTATTAAAATCGATTCTGGAGAGACTATTTTTAAGCTGGATTCATTTGAAAATAATCCTATCGTAAAGCCTCAAGACCTCGGACTTACCTGGCATGAGAAAGGCGAGCTGAAGATCGGAGCTGTCTTCAACGGCGGGGCTGAAGTGTTCCAGGATAAGATCATGCTGACGCCAAGATGTGTGCAGGGGTATCAAAAAAAAACGTTTTTCGATGAAAGGCTTGGCATTGAGCGGACCTGTCTGGAAAACTATATCTCAGAGGTTTGGCCATTAGTAAGCGAAGATGGCCTCCATTTTACCAGATTCCAGAACGTGGTCATCCGTGGCGATGGCACTGACCATCAGGATTTCACCTATGGGATAGAGGACATCCGCATCGTCAAGTATGGCCAGCGGAACTTGCTGATCGGGTGTGGCAAGATTAACCCTCCGTTCAAAGGTGAGAACTCAGACCGGATCGCCATCTACTCCACCGACGATTTCATGAACATCACCTATCAAGGTATGGTCGAATCCTTCGACTCGCGCAACGCCATACCCTTCTCCGAGCCGGTGAAAGGCCGCTATTACATACTGTTGCGTTTTCATCCTAACATTCACCTGGATTTTCTTGAAGCCGGCATAGATCAATTGCTGAATCCTTTCAAGCATATAGAGCACTGGGAGAGAATCTATGAGCAGCGGAGCCAGAATCTGCTTTTAGAGGCAGGGCGCTACCCTCACGAAAGGGAGAAAATCGGCCCAAGCACCCAGGTGATCAAAACCGATAGGGGCTGGTTGCTCATCTACCATGCTGTTGGCGAGATAGATGTTGACATCTGCAAAGCCTACGGGTTGGCGCAGAAAATTGAAAGAGGGTATTCCGTATGTGCCGCCCTTTTGGACCTGGACGATCCACGAAAGGTGCTTTGTCGACCCAGACATCCAATCTACATTCCTTCAGCCCCTTATGAATTACAGGGTAATAATCAGTATCCAGTGGACGTGCCTGCAGTCGTTTTCCCCGTAGGTGCTCTCGTTCGAAAAGGCAAACTGATTCTCTATGCCGGAGCTGCGGATAAATATGTCATCCTTTTGAGCTGTAGTCTTGATAACTTAATTAATTACTTAGGGGAGTATTGCAACTACATTGCATAGGAACCGTCATTGATTGGGCATATAATCTAACAGTGACTAAAAGGCTTCGCTCAAAATACTTCAGCACTTCGCAAAACCTAAAAAAATTACACGCAATCTCACCTATGGTATCAAAGAAAATCAAAGAAAGCCACAAAGTCAAAACTTAAGAACATAAGAAAGATAAGGCGGAAAGGGGTAAAACCATGAAAATCACAATGGCAATTCCCTCTTACTGGGCAAGGGAAAAAGAGGTTAGCTGGAGGGAAGGAGACGCCATCTACGACCATCCTACTCCTTTGGATGAGAAAGGCACACTGTTGAGAGCTATACAGAGTATAGAAATACTCCAAGATAAGGATTTTTTGTTGCTTATAATTGCTGTTCCCACCGCAGAAGAGATAGAGACTCAGGTTGAAGAGAAGGTTGCTAACATCATCAAGTCCGTCTCTGCTACCATCGGAGTAGAGGTGTTGCTATTTGGTCCTTCTCACCTCAAGCAGATACATGATCTATTCATCCGTAAAGGTAAGAGCGAGTATATCGATCTTGTCCAGCTCCGGGGATATCCTAACATTCGAAATCTGTGCATATTCATCCCCCATATCCTGGGTTCAGAAATGGCGGTGCTCATCGACGATGACGAAGTATTTGAAGACCCCAACTTTATGTCAAAAGCTAAGGAATTTATAGGAAAAGAGGCTGGAGGAAAGACTCTCAATGCAGTGGCGGGATATTACCTTCAAGCAGATGGAGATTACCACCTTAAAAAAAAATTTCGCCCCTGGATGAAATACTGGGATCAATATGAGAGAATGAATGAAGCATTTGATAAAATCATTGGAAAAAAGCCACGATTGAAAGAGACACCTTTTGTCTTCGGTGGAAACATGGTCCTGCACCGAAATCTTTTTACTCAAATCCCTTTTGATCCTCAAGTCCACCGAGGAGAGGATATAGACTTTTTGATCAATTCGAAGATGTTTGGATTCCCATTTTTCTTGGATAATCAACTATCTATTAAGCATCTCTCGCCGCCAAAGACGTATCCGGTTTGGATGAGGTTGCGAGAAGATATTTATCGCTTTATCTACGAGCGAGCAAAGATTCAAAGCCAGAAAGAGATTCAGGGAATGACAAAAGTTTATCCGGAGGAGTTCGATCCCTATCCGGGCTGTTTTTTGAAAGCCGATCTGGAGAAGAAGATCGAAAAATCTTGCCAGCTTTCATCTGAGGAATATCTTGCTCAGGGAGATAAAAAGGGGAGTGAGGAGGCATTAAAGAATATCCAGCTTGCCAGAAGTGAGGCTGTGCCAAAACTCGATCCTTTTCAAAACCTGTGCCACCTGCAAAAACGCTGGCAGGAACTGATGGAGTATACCAGCAAAAGAGAAGTTAGTTCAGCACTAAAAGGAGTAATAGAAGGAAGGAAAAGATGAGCCTTTTGTTTTTGCCAAAACTTCTTCCCCGGGCAGACATCATAGGTGGACCTATCCTTATTTATCATAGAATTAAAAACCTCTCTAAGATGGGACATAAAGTAACCCTGATTGCTCCAGCTTACACTCAGCAGGATAGGGAAGATAAAAGCCTTGACCCTTTCTGCCAAAAAATCATCCGAGTTAATTCAGTCAGGGAACGACCTCAGCATGAAGTGAAATCCCTTTACAAAAGATTTAACGAAAGCAGGCCCAGATTTTTCCTAAGTGGAGACGGAGGATTTAATCAGGGTATCGAAGACGCATTTAAATCCACTTTAAAGGAGAAGCAGATAGATGCCATTATCGCTGAGTATTCCATGATGGGACAATACATAGAGGCAAATTTCGAGTCTATTCCTGCTGATACTTTGACTGTAATTTCTGTGCATGAATGTTATACTAAGGCCTTTAAGCTGAGAGCGAAAAAAGGGGAAGATATAAGTGGGGATACGATAAAAGAGTTGTTCGCCTACGAGTTTAAAATGTATGAAAAGGCTGACAAAATTTTATCCTTAACCCAGGAGGATGCTGAGATTCTGGTAGATCATTCCCCTCAGTTGAAAAACAAAATCAGAATAGTGCCGCATGGAGTTGATACAGACTTTTATACCCCGCCGAAAGAGAATATATGGAATAGAAATAGCAAAAATATCCTTTACTTAGGAAATTACCAGCATTATCCTAATGTAGATGCAGTGAAAAATTTTGTAGAAAATTGCTGGGATAAAATCTTAAAGCAAGTCCCGGATGCTAAGTTTTATGCCATCGGGTTTAATCCACCTCCAGAACTTCTGGAATTAAAAACCAAATATAAAAACGTGTTTGTTCAGCAAGGGGGAGATAATGAAAATGTGAGGCGAATTTATTGGAAAAGTGACGTGTTTGTGGCGCCCATTGCCTTAGGCACAGGTTTCAGGGGTAAGCTTTTGGAAGCTATGGCATGCGGCTTGCCAGTGGTTGCAACAAAACTTGCTACTTTTGGCATAAGTCCTGAGAATGAAGTGAATATGTATGTAACTGATGATTATGACCTTTTCTCTGAGTATGTGGTCAGGCTTTTAAAGGATGTAAACCTGAGAAGAAAAACCTCCCAAGCTGCTCTGGAACTGGCAAAGAAATTTGACCACCGAAACGCTGCAAAGAAATTAGAGCAGGTTTTAAAGGAAGGAAAAAGTTGAAGGAAGGTATACTCAAATAAACTTAGGAAAAAAGTTCGAATCCCATCACCCACCCTTTTAAGAGAAAACATTTTCGTATAGGTTTACAACATCCTGCACTTTGTTTAATCGAGGATTTCTATAAATTTTACTTTAGAAGTATCATCTTTGTGGTAAGAACTCCCTCAGATGTTACCATCCGACAGAAGTAGATGCCGCTGGGCAGACTCTCAGCGTTCCAGCTGAATCTATATAATCCTGGCTCCAAGGATTTATCTAGCAGGGTTTCAATTTCACGACCAAGCAAATCGTATATTTTAACCTCTGCTCTGCTCGCCACGCTCATACTAAACTCGATGGTTGTGGTCGCATTGAAGGGATTGGGATAGTTCTGTGCCAGGCTGAATTTATTGGGAAGGCTGGATAGCTGATGAAAATCCTCCACCTCCATAAGCATCCCAGACTTAAAGAGTGGTACAAAATCGAGGCCGATGGACGTTACAAAAATAAGATTACCAGCTGGTGGTATAAAGGTACTGTCTATCACAATGGTCTCGTAATCACCCAGGCCTGAGGGAATGTTGAAATATAGTTGACATGCCAATCCATTTCCTGGCTGGATATTCGGCTCGATAAAAACCACGCACCCAATAAGGACTGTCCGGCTGACGTTGTCTATATCTATAACTTTAATGTTGATATAGTCAACTCTGCTTCCCACAAAAGAAACGGAGTCTAGCGTAGCCTCCGCAGAATTCCACTTCAAAGGTATGCTGATAGCAATCAGCTCTTCATCATTGTAGAAGTACACTGGAACAACTGCTTTTGTAGTTCCAGAATCGGCCCTAACCGAGCTAACGCGCACTGTATCCGCATGACCGGGGTCTTGAGCTTGAGTTAAGGGGGAAAAGCAAAGAGAAAAGAATAGGGATATAATTACAGCATCAAAAGCTAACTTTCTCACCATACACCTCCTAAAAACTTATTAAGATTCTTCAACATCCATTACTTAACAAACTGAGAAACTCCTGCCTTTTAGTACTGACTTAATTTATATTCCTTTTGAAGGAAGTCAAGCTATAAACAGTTGTCCGCTAATATCACTTTATGCGATGTATGATAATTTGGAAAAGAGAAATATAACCAGTTGTGAAACTCGTCCCATAAGGGACCTAACGGCATAGTACTCTTTACTCTTGACTTTAATATATAATCCTTCTATGCTATATTTATGATTATAACCAAAATAGGAGAAATGAGGACGAAGATGAAGGCAATTCCGATCATTACAATGCTGGTGGTCATGGCAGTTTTTACTTCTTCCTGCACCGTAAAAGGTGAGTGATCGACGTCTGGGACTGCATCATCAATTTCTACAGGTCATATCGAAAGCGAGTACTTTTGGCTTGAACCGGCGTACCTCATCAGTGTCAATATCCCTGATGAAGACGTGAAGAGGGTATTAGATTCGCTTACATCCGTTGTTCCTCTGGTTTACGGAAAATATGATCGGGTGGCATTCCGCTCGGCATCAGGCGTTGAGCAGTTTCGCCCCTTGACTGGATCGCACGCGGGCGCGCAAGAAGAACTTTCGGAATATAATACTACCCGTGTATCATTCTCTATCCCGCAAGATTCAGAAACTCTAAGAAAAACCATTGATGCTATTCGCAACTTTCATCCTTACGAGGAGCCTGTGATCAATGTACAGGAGGGCTGGACAAGTAGATCGAAGGGTAAAGGGGATGAGACGAACCCGAATCGCTGGTGGAATCGGGATGATAAATAAGTTCTTCCGAGTGGCAGTTCAGAAGACCCGTGCTCCTGATACTATTCATTTGCCAGGTGTAAAAGGCACCTAGCCTCATCGGATTTTCCCAACCTATTTTTGAATTTTCTTAAAACAGGACAAAAAAACTCTTGACATTTCGGGCACTTATTTTGTATTCAGAGATTCAAAAGAGAGGAGGAGATATGTCTGAGCAACCGCAGGAGCTAAAGGAAGAAAAGATTTGTAAACCTTGTGAAGAATGGTGGCGACAGGACAGGCTCGATGCAATAGGATGGGCAGCCCTTTTTATCTGGGGTGCAATCGTAATGCTGGCAAAATATGGCTGGGGAGTTTTCTTCGCGGGAGCAGGGGTTATCGTCCTGCTGGGTACTTTTATCCGTCTGCTTGTACCCCAGTACCGCCGTTCTCTGGCAGGCGGCTTTATATTGGGATTGATTCTACTGGCAATCGGTTTGGGTGGTTGGAACTGGATCTGGCCTCTGGCGTTGATCGCAATCGCTATCACCATCTTAGTAAGTGCATTCGCTCGGAAGCGGTGAATGGGAAATGCGATTGCTTTTCATTAAGTAGGGTCATGCTTTTGTTATAATTAAAGCAAGTTGTAGGTCAGAAGCCCCGTGCTCCTGATACTATTCTTATATCCTCATCGGTTGCCTTTTCCAGTAGGTCAGAGATCTCCAGAGCCATTCAGCCGGTCCGAAACGGAAATGCTTTAGCCATATTGGACTTAGAATAAGCTGTAAAATCCAGATGCCCAGAACAAATCCCCAGAGAGCAAAGCGCTCCACCTTACCGAATAGACCCAAGCCATATCCGTAGAAAATAGTAGTGCAGATAAGGGTATGCAAAAGATAGTTACTTAAAGCCATCCGACCAACTGCTGATAGTTTTTGGGTAAGCCAACTCAACCAGCCGCTCTTGCAGATAAGCATTAGTACACCAGTATGGGCTAAAGCAACTAAAATGCTGCCCAGGTAATTGAAATGCGCTCCAAGCTGGAAAAAATAGACAAAATCGAAATTGTGATTAACCAAGGCGTTTGCACCATAGGCGCAAAGAGGTAATCCTATCCCGTAGCCCAGTATGATACAAATTATATAAAACTTTTTTGACCTTAATGCAGAGAAGACTCCAAGTTTCATCAGCCCCATACCTAAAAGCATCAAACCAACAACGCGCCAGAGCATCATAAAAATCAGTACCTGGGTCTGCATCAAAAGGGTATGCGGGGCGCGATAGCGAAGTATCTCCAGGTAATTGCCCCCATAAGCTTCAACCTCTTCAGCTACCTTTTCTGCTGATGGGTTAAAAGCACCACTTATTTTTGCCCAGACTTTGATCATCTGTTCCTGATAGGGGGTAAGAGTCTTACCATTTTCTAAGCTGGTTTGTGCTGTACCTGCTTCCTTCTTGAGCCCGTCAAAATAATATCCTGAGCCCATCTGCATCAAAACACCAAAAAACAAAAAAAGAAATCCGAGAATAATCAGCAATTTAGCTGACCGTTTTCGCAAGGGGTAGAGAATTAACCCGCAAATTGCATAGGTGAAGAGTATATCACCATACCAGAACAAATAAGCATGTACCAACCCAATTAGCAGGAGCCAAAGAACTCTTCGGTAATAAATCCCCTTGAATTTTTTTCCGGCTGATTCGGCACGTTTGCCCATAAGCACCAGCCCAGCACCAAAGAGCATAGAGAATATAGCCATCATCTTTTGCAGGAAAAAAAGATACCCGAATTTCCAGCTCAAAAAATTAAGTCCGCTAAAGCCACCTGCTACTTTCGGATTAAAGTAGATCGCATTCGGCAGAGCAAAAAACTCGATGTTTATCACCAGAATGCCCAGCAAAGCAAGTCCTCGGAGAACATCCACAGACCTGATGCGTTCGGAAGCTCTTACCGGTCCGAGTGATGCTGCCCCGGAGCAGAGATTTTTTCGACCATTGATTTTCTGATGTGATGAGGTTGGACCGTTATCTTGCATAGTTGACTTTAGCTATATATAAAAAAAACTTGACATAAAATAGACAATTTCCAGTCGTGGTCAATAGAATATTCAATTAAATTTCAATAATTTTTTTCAGCTAATTATCTATTCAGGGAAGGACCAGTAACTGATCCAATTGAGTCTGCAGACCGCAATTGCTCTGTCTTCTATTTAACAACTACCTTTTCAAAGACGGACTTTTACCAGGGTGCTTGCTACCCTTAGTATTAACATTCGAATCTTGGCAATCCCTTTTTAGAACGCAGACAAAGGGAGTAGCATAGAGGGGTATTACCGAACTAATTGCCCTTTTATCTTGACAAAGGTATAAGCTAAAATATATTAATTTTAAAGGTATCTAATTAAGGTCATTCAAGAAAACTGATTCAGGGGATAATATCATGACTCAGGATAAGAAAATAGACTGGTCGGAAAAGTGCTGGAAGGAGATGTTAGTTTATCAGCGCAAATCTATGTTGCTTGAGGATACTCTGGAAAAGTTAGCCACCTGGTTGGGCTTGAAGCCCGGCATGACCGCAGTGGACGTGGGTTGTGGATTGGGTTATTTAGGTTATACCTATTGGCCCTATTTCGGTGAAGGAGGGCGTTATTTTGGCGTGGATGTATCGCCGGAGTTAGTTAAAGACGCGGAAAAAGCTGCAAAAGAGTGGGCTAAAGGCGGAGAAGCATCTTTTGTCGTAGGTGATGCATATAAATTACCTTTTCCCCAAGACTTTGCAGATATAGTTATGTGTCAAGCCCTTTTATTCCAACTGGAAAAACCTGAACTTGCCCTGGCCGAGATGGTCCGGGTTGCCAAACCAGGAGGGCTTATCATGTGCCAGGAGCCGGATAATCTATCGGCGATGCTGGTAATGCATTATTCTTCGCTGCCGGAACTTGATATAGAGGAGCAACTGTTATTCAAAAAGGTAGCTTTGATTTACAACCAGGGCCGTATCAAGCTGGAGCAGGGCGACTGGAGCATCGGCATCAAGGTGCCGAGGATGATGAATAAGCTGGGTCTTATTGATATCGGTATCAGGTTAAATGACCGGGTGCATTATCTTGAGCCGCCTTATCAGGACACGCTACAGAAGGATGCCCTGGAAAAATTAAAAAAGGAATTGCTTGACCAAAAGCGGCATCAGATCTGGATGGAACGATTAAAAGATGGGTTTCTGGCAGGAGGGGGAAAACCAGATGATTTTGAACGTTATCGAGAAATAAACCAACGAACCTTATCCGTTCTTAGACAGCAAATCGAGGAAGGTAAGTATTTCGCCTGCAGCTCCGGGGATATCTATATAATTAAGGGGAGAAAACCGCCAAAATAAAGAGTAAAGCAGGGGGGGTAAATTTACTCATTAACCCATCAAACAGGTGCTAATACCGTCTTGCCAGACAAAACCAGGAGGTTACTTAGCGTGTAAGAAGCTTTTCAATTTTCCGCGCAACCAAACTTGCAGCATCATCATAATTAACCATAACCGCTACCGTATAACCGCTATCCAAAAACATATCCAGGTTGGCATTGATGCCAGGTGCCCCACCTTCATGTCCCACAATACGCTGGTCATTCACCCTTCGATCCTGGAAAAGATAGGCATACATTCTATCATGACCTCTTTTCATCTTACCGGTGGTAAGGCTATCAAACGATTCTTTACTTATAAGTACATTCGTACGCAGGGCAATATCGAATTTCAAAAGATCCTCCACTGTGGAAAATCCACCTCCAGCCGGACCCCCCTTAACAACATGCATGAACAAGTTATTACGCCACTTTCCTTCAGGATTACGGCTGTCATCGTAGTTCATCTTAGTGTAACCGATAGCCAGATTCGGCACCGGGGTATCCATCTCATAGCAATCTGAATTGATCATACCAGCTGGTATGTAAATGTAATCCCTAACATAATCAAAGTAATCTAACCCAGTGACCTTTTCGATAATCATCCCCAAGACGATTGGTCCTGAGTTGCTGTAATGAAAATCTGAACCCGGCTCAAAAAGCAGGGTATCATCAAAGATCAACTCTGCTAACTGGCTTACAGTTTTAATCTCCCACCAGTGGGAATCAAAAATTTCCTCCCAGTAATCCTGCATACCGGAGGTGTGGGTTAGCAAATGGTGAATGGTTACTTTTTTTGATATCTCAGAGCGAGGAAGATCCGGCAAATACTTGCCTACCAGATCATTCAAAGACACTCTCTCCTGCTCCACCAATTGCATGATAGCCACACCAGTGAACATCTTGTTCATCGAGCCGAGGTTGAATTTGGTATCAAGTTGATTGGGGATATTATATCTTTTGCTGGCAAGCCCGAATGCTCGTGTGTAAACCGGTTTACCATCTTTGGCAATCAGCACCGTACCAGAAAAGCGGTCTTTTGATACCAGGTTATCTAAATAACGATCAAGGAAATCGATGATCTGTTCCTCTGTCAGATCACCTGCAGGTACTTCAAATCCTGGTTCCTCTCCCGGTCGGACAGATAAGAGATTCAGCTTATGAGGAGGTAGAGTATCGGCCTCCAGGATCAGAACTACCCACTCAACTAAAAGATCACAGGGACTCTTGGCTTGCAGCAGAGCAGAAATAGAATAATCCTCTGAATTTTCAATCCGATAAAGAATGATCCCGCCAATGTCAGAATAAACCTCTTTAAAAAATTCAAGGCGACGCTCAAACATACCTTCTTTTTCTTTCCAGTGACTCCTTATAAAACTCTTCCATTGTTCTTCCTCCCCTGAATTAAACGCTTCTATAAGGAGGTTCAACAACTTGCCCGAAGGCGTATCGGGGATCTCAGGTGGCGATTGTTGAGCATCAATGGGGACGACTAAAGCTAAAATTAGGATACACAGAATAAGTGTCCAATAACCATGTACTTTCATAGCTTCTCCTTTATCTTGCTGTTATTTTTTTCCAATCCTATTTTCATAATCACAGACTTCCCTTTATACCTTTACATCTGACTGAGGCCAAAGGTTCCATGAAGATATATTTTACCCAGATGGTCTGTAGCTGTCAAGTTGAAAACACTTTTAAATCATGAACCTATTAAAGGAGAAGATCTCTAATTTACCCCACCCTCAGAGAAACTATATCTGACAGCATAAATAGTCCAAAGTACCTATAGCGGGAAGTATTACCCCGGGAAAACGCCAATACAGTCTATAGTCTATAGTAGGTCAGGAGCCCTGTGCTCATGAAACACCTTTTTATTGAGATTTTACAAGCTCCACCAGTAGTTGACCTTGATCAGGAAAGTATTGTTTGGAATGGTGTCGAAGAGATTATTCCAGTCACGCCTGAATTTGAAATCACCTATGCCGTTCTCAACTTCTCGAGATTGGGTCCAGACTAAAAACAGGGTACTCCCTGGCCTATACTCCCAGCGCAAGACCACATTGGAATTAAAGGAGGTCCAGTTGAAATCAGGCTGTTCTTCTTCTTCGTTATAAATCGTAGAATCCACGTACTCGAACCTGTCCGGAGGAATGAGCCTTTTGAAGTTTCGATAGTCTACAGCCGCCATAAATGGCTGAGCATAAATCTGCAGGGTCAGGTTCTTGCTAAAAGTGAAGGTTCCTCTGAGAGTTACGTCGAACCTTTCCACGTACTGCTCACCAAAAATATCGTCGGTTCTATTCTCATCCTCATCTTCCAGATATGTTAGCCACCTGGAAATACCCTCAGAGCGGTAATACCCAGGACCTCCGCTGATTTCGATATTAGACCTGGGGAAAAGATTAAGCCAGAGACTGTAGTAATTATAATGTCCGTCCCAGTTGTCTCCTCCCTCTATGGAAGGATTTATCTGCCACCATTTCCTGCTATCGGTGTTAAACCAGAACCACCAGTTCTGCCCAATCGGGATTGGAGCAGGCGGTCCCCCCCGGGTCTCCCGGTCTGAATAGACGTTATCGAAATCGGTCCAGGTTCCGCCGCCTAGATTCCAGAAGTTCGTCAGCTCAATTTGAAAGTTGTAGTTTCCACCCCGGGTCAGTTTCAATCCGGATAGGTTGTCAGCCAACTCGATATTAAGGTTATGCCAGGTTTTTCTTATAATCCACCAATTCTTGGTTGTGCGGTACTGCAACCAGCCGTAGATTTGTCTAAAATCATCATGTCTCAAGAATCCCAGACGATTCAAGTCCAATCCTCTATCCAAGTATAGTCCCTCGATTGATCCCCGGATGTGTTCCCCTCCCTCTTTTGAAAAACCCAGCCATCCACCCCAACCATCTTTCTGGGGTCCGGTCCTGGAGCCTATAAAGTGCCCTTTGAACTGGTAATCGCCATTCAGGAAGCGTAAATTCCAGTCAACTCCCCCGGTATAGGCAGAATGAAAACCTTTCTGGTTAACCGCAGTTGCCATTACTCCGACAGTAGAGTTTTTCAAAAAATCCTGCATAACCCGAGCTACGAAATAATTGGCTTCAGGCTCTATCGTCGTTTCTTCCTTTTTAGTTACAGCTTCCAAAATCCCTATGGAAGTGCCACCCTTCGTTTTGCCGCTGATCTTGCTTGCGAGCAAAATGTCTTTACCGATTCTGCGGGAATAAAAAAGGTCAAAGGGGGTCTCAAAGATTTTGAACCCTTCTAAGAAAAAAGGACGCTTCTCCGGATACCAGGTCTCAAAAACGGATAAATTTAAAATAGTTTCATCTGCCTCTACCTGCCCGAAGTCAGGATTGACTGTGGCATCTAAGGTAATATTGGAGGAAATCCCATATTTGAGATCGAATCCAAGATCACCAGAAAAATCCCTGCCATCTGGATTAACCGGACTACTCGGCTCTGTCTGTTCATAGGAGACAGTATAGGGTAAGACCTCCAGCCTCTTAGGAGGAGTAAGATCCTTCAATCCTTTGAGGTGTCCGAAATAGGAGACAAAACCACTGGCGCTCTCCGGGATATATATCCACCGGTCCAGCTCGTTCTTACGGCTGATGTGTCGGCTAAAATAGATTCCCCAGATCGGGTTATCTTCAGAGGCAAAGCGGAGACAGTGAAAAGGAATTCTCAACTCTACTGTCCAGCCAGAGTTGGTTATCCTGGCAGCTGATTCCCATACCGCATCCCAGGATTCATCGCTCCAGTTGTCATTATAATAGTAAGTGTCCTTTTGGGTTCCAGACACATACAGGGTAAAAGCATAAGCGGTTTGATGATCATGGTGACTATCTACGATCACGTTGATATGATCAGCCTCCACCCATCTATCCCTTCGGGTTAATCGGCTAATGATTTTGTCCGGCTCTGAATCATACATCTCCATCCCTACATACAGAGCTTCATCGTCATAAGCCATCACTACGAAAGTGGACTCAGTAGCCGGACTTCCCTCATCCGGCTGGAATTGGATAAAATCTCCAGAGCGTGGAGCTTTTTGCCAGAATTCCTCGTTTAGTATTCCGTCTATTTTTGCCCCGCCATTTATTCTGAGGGCTGTGATGCTTTTTAGAGTATCATCTTCTATTTCACTTCCCAATACATCTAAAAAGTTTAAGAAAAAAAAGAATATCAAAAAGGAAAGTAAGCCCCATCTCCAATTTTGCATATATGTCTCCACTCTAAAGTTGACTTTTTTGATGATCATTTTAGAAGAATACGAATCTTTTCAATTTTTTGCAACTCAATCTTTATATACTACAATTTCTGAGAAAATGTTCCGCTATTTTTTTAGAAAAATCTCAAGGGTCTAAAGTAGTAGGTCAGGGGAGCCCCGTCTTCCTGACACTATTCATTTGTCAGGTGCTCGGACGAGCCCATGTGGGCGCAGGGCACCTGACCTACGAGGCTTACAAAAATTTGGCTTACAGGATGTGGAAGCTTTGCCGGTGGTTGAAAGGCAAAATCCCACAAAGCTTGTTGGAATTCTGAAGAGAGGAGATGTGATCTCATATTACAACCGGAAACTAATAGAAAAAATGAGCAGGGATTAGTTTTCTTCCTCAAGTTAAATATAAGATAAGGAACTTTTGGAGCTTTCGATTTTTTATATTTAATCAATGCCAGAGGTCGGAGTAAATCAGAAAGTTGATTTTATTCGACAACTCACATATTTTTCTTATGTAGCAAGTTGTTGTGTTATTACCTTTATCTACCTCTGTATGCGAAACGAATGCCCTTCACGTCCGTATGTACCCTCCCTTTCTCAGATTACGTATCAATCTAATTCTCTGAGGATGCATCAATAACGACCACTTCAAATCCGACCTGGATGGCCTTCTCTTCCGCAATCCAAACGACAAGTGCTAAGGCAGAATTTTCATCCACATCTTGAACCTCAAGAGTGGCCACTCGCTTACTAAGCTTTCTCAGAACTTTGGTTGTATCCGCTGGGTCTTTTACCACTTTATGTATTCTCTCTACCGCAAGCATGTCGCCTCGCGTCAATCCATCTGCTCGACCTATATTAACAACTACAGTATCGCTCTCAACATATGCGATCATCCCGCGAATTGCCCTTAGTTGGAGTCGGTTAGCCTGTTGAATTAACTTAATAGCCACATCCAAAACTGCCATTGCAGCCGCCCCACCAACCAACTGTTGACTAATGTCACTAAATGACATATGCACTCCCGGTTCAAGATATGAACCCCCTCTGGAATCAGATGTAATTGCAGAGCGACGATCAACTCCGTTTCCGGTTGCGGCAGCAAGTATAACACCAGATTTTGTATCGATCATACGTACGTCTACGCCTACTACCGCCTTTTGAATATGAGTCTTAAGTCCTTGCACTCCTCCGTAATAGTCTCCTGCTGCATCGAGATTCTCTGTTGTACTTTTCTCCAAACCAAACTGTGTGACGCTCCCAATGACAACTGCATCGACTCCAAGTAATCTCCCTATTTCTGTCGCTACTCCTGGATCAAACCGGTCTGACCGATTCAAGTCCTGTTCATCGATGACCTGTTGAAGTCGCTTACGTTCGACAACCGTGTACGTGCCTTCAGCCACCAATTCGGTTACCAACATGTCTGCCAGACCAGCCCCAATATTTATAGGCGTTTCACGCCATTCGTCAGCTACTGTGGCATAATCGAAGTCAAATATCGCAATAAGTCGCCGTCCTTCAGAACCTCTGCCACTAAATAGTGTCATCAGCATTAGTGTCAGGCAAAGGGCTATAAGCCACCGGCCAATAAACTGCGTCCTCATCTACTCCTCCATTTCCTTAGCCTACATGGTCCTTGAACCGAGTCCCAGTAGGTAAGATGATTTTCAATTCTCGTAAGAAGTACGATCTTTGGATCGGCAGGCTATGTAGTCATAAGGAACTCATCACTTCACGTTTGACTTGTGAAGGTACCCTTGCTTTCCACCCAAAAGCTTGACCAAATACCATTCGCCTTCCGTGGATATTACCTCCAGTTGAATTTCTCCTGGCACTTTTGCAACAACTTCCGCTGAATAGTTTGGTTCTGCAAAAACCTCAATGCGGTCCTGCGATTTACCCTTGACCTCGACTTTCTGAGCAGTCAGGCTTTTATCAGAAGCTGCTGCTTCAAAGTTATATGGCACTATCTCCATCCCCAGATTGGAATAAAACGACACCAAAGGAAGTCGCCTATCAATACGCTTGCACGCCTCTTTATACTTACTCTCATCCTTCAATGAAGCCGCAGCATCATACATCTCCTTAGCTTTGTTAAAATCACCCGTTACCTCATAAAGGATGCCCATATTATAGAGGTACTTCGGATTGTATGGATCCGCCTGGTATATTTCATTGTAAACCGCATAGGCTTTGTCCAATTGGCAGTCCTCTGCTGCTTTAGCAGCATTATCAGCTATATCTTTAAACTGCTTCACTTTAACCTTCTCCATCTCAAACTCTGCTAGTGCATACCACGGGTTAATAAGATTAACAAACTCCCATGCGATGGAATTCGCACAAACCCCCGCCATTTCCCCTCCATCTCTCAGTTTGTCACTGCTATCTTCGCACCACTTGTCTGTTAACTCGTATGGCGCTTGACGGGTCGCTAAGATCTGACCATTTTTCGCATCAACGATACGAATATTACCAGTTACCTTTACTTTTCTGGTTATGCAATTAACCTTATACTTTACCTCTTGCTTGTTCTCGTATCGCGTATGCACTTCTGTGGAACGTATATCCTCTCGGTAGTCATTAACATCACCAAATAGAATAACATTCACTCCGAGCAATTCCCCAAGTCGTGCTGCTTCTGCATCGTTTACTAGGCCCGCTTCGCCTATTGATTGTTCCGCCATTACTACCTGTAAACGGCTTCGCTCAACAACCTCAAAAACTTTCGTTCCAACTCCTTCAATAAAAGTCACTCCTTCCTTCTTTGAGAGAAACCCTTGAGTGTCCGAAATACCCCTATCCTCCATCAGGAAGTACTCTATCATTTTATCAGCTAAGAATCTACCCGTTTCTCTGGATAACTTATCAGCTCCTTTAAAATCAAGCACCGCAATCCGTTTAACCCCTTGAAGATCAATTTCTGGTGTCTGCGGCATAAAGCATTTTATCTTCTTATATCCGAGGGCTTCTATACAAAAAAGAACCACGAAAGTCACTATCACTAATAGTCTTAGACAGAATTTAACCATGGTTTACCTCCTTTTTTGGGTTTTTCTTTTGATAATATTTAAATTCCCCCGAGTATTAAATGATAACCTATTTGCACTCATATGTGGATTGACACAGATGTTAGTCATCTCTTTTCAACTGGACCATATTAGTAATTTCACTTAATTAATAAATCTATTAACAGTGTTATTGTCAAGTAAAAAAATTATTTTTTAAATTTTTTTCCCCACTAATTCAGAATAGTAATATAGAGAACCAGAAGGCTCTATGAGATACTTTAAAGCCTTTAGCAACCAATCATAAACAATTATTAACCAACGACTTCCCGCCTACCGCACGGTCACATGGAGTAGGGAACTCAAAAACTCAAAGAGCTTTTCTAAGGGTGAAGTCTGTGGGTGACATAATATCTATAATATTGTTTAACGCGGGATTTCATAAAATTAGCCCATTTGCCTTATCAAACAGGTTCGAACATCGTCCAGCCAGGGTAGTTGATTCACATATTCTCAGACTTACTTCAGTAATATTTGCCCCCTATATTTACTGCAAATTCTCTCAGCCCAATTGAATTATAAATAGACGGGGAATAGGGGGACATTACCCCCTAGAGTCTTTAGAGCACAACTCGAATTATAAAGGAATCCTTTTGGGACTATGCACCCATAAAGGGTTCAGGGGTATCCTCCTTATTAAACAGAAACCTTTTGGGGTTGAGGCAACCTCAAAGTAGACTTGTAGTATAGCTTTGGATAGTTAACTTTATGAATATGCCGGAGGTCGGAGTCGAACCGACACGAGGTTTTAGCCTCACCGGATTTTGAGTCCGGCGCGTCTACCAGTTTCACCACTCCGGCAAATAAAAAGTCACAAATCCCTATTTAAAATAAAAAAACCAAAAGGCAATATAAATTTTACTTCAAAAAAGTCAAGCCAAATACACATGATAATTTTACACTTCCTCAAAACCTTTGTGTTCCTTCTGTTTTTAATTTTCAACTTTTCAATTGACTTCGCCTCTGAAACCAAATCCGGTTCTTTTTAATATAATAATAGATTTTCCTTGACAAATCCCAACAACTTACTATTTTTGTCATAGTTTAGTAGTTTTTTAATTTTTGATGTTAAACTTTTAAACCTTTAAACTCTTAGACCTTGTATTTTGGGGCCGTAGTTCAGTTGGGAGAACGTTTGACTGGCAGTCAAAAGGTCACGGGTTCGACTCCCGTCGGCTCCACTTAAATTTCAGGGGGGGGGGGTTAATTTATTGTCTGATAGAGAGTTAGCAAATTAATAAAAAGGCTTGTGCCATATTTGTGCCAACTTAAACACTTATATGCTGATATTATTAAAAAGGAGCTGTGGAAAGGATTGAATCCGAAGATAATGGACAATAACATCTTATAAACATGCCTTTTTCTACTATTTATTTGATAACAACCGAAAACGTGAAATGAGAACCTTAGAACACGTCTCCAATAAGGCAATCAGTCCAGAAAAAGCTTGACTAAATATTTTTTTATTGTATTATAAATAAGGAGGCATCCTTGTGAACAACAGGAGAATTGAATTAATCAAAGAGATTCAAAAAAAACGTTCCTCGAAGGTGTTAGCTTATGCTACAGGAGACAGACCTCCATTCACAACTCAAATCGCTGGTGACGCCATTCGAATATTCCAAAAGCATTTAGATTCCATTGGGATGCAAGAGACAATCAGTCTTTTTCTCTATAGTGTGGGTGGGGACATGATTACACCACTCCGTTTAGTGCGGTTAATAAGAGAGTATTGCAAACACTTTGAAGTATTAGTTCCATACCGTGCACATAGCGCAGCAACTCTAATCTGCTTGGGGGCTGATAAGCTTATATTGAGTAGACTGGCAGAATTAAGCCCTATAGACCCTACTACTGCTCATCCATTTAATCCAGTCGATCCAACTGATCCTGATAAAAACAAGAAAGTACCGATAAGTGTAGAAGATGTGACATCCTACTTTCTATTCGCAAGAGAAAGGGCATGTATAAGGGATGAGCAAATGGTGAATATCTTCAATGAATTGACCAACAAGATCCATCCACTGGCTTTAGGTAACATCTACAGAGGTCACAGGATGATACGCATGCTTGCCAGGAAGCTTCTCCTACTTCATTTAAATGAAGAAAAGGATAAACATAAAATAGAAGAAACGATTAAAAAATTAACTGAAGAGCTTTGCATACATGGATATTTAATCTCCAGGGAGGAAGCCAAAAAAGAACTGGGGTTAAATATTGAAAAACCCGATAATAAGTTTGAAACTCTAATGTGGAATCTCTACATGGAATACGAAACAGATATGGAGTTAGGTGTTCCATTTGACCCCATTGGCTTACTTGGCGGAGAAAAAGCGAAAACCCTGTCGTATTATGGAGCTTATATAGACAGCGAATATGGAACTGATGGTTTTCTATTTAATGTTGGAATAAATTTGGTAGCTGGACCTAGTGGACGACCCGAGGCAACGGTTAAAATCACATCTCCACCTCGATGGAATGAAATCAAAAAGCAAGAAAAAGGAGTATAGATATGACATCAACATCTACTGCACGGGATAAGATCACTTATGGCTTTTATATAAGGCCTGAAAATTATTGTCGTATTATACAAAATGTATTACAAGAAGGATTATTATTGATTCCGGGAACAGAGTACTATCTCCCTTGGGATAGGGAAAGTATTACGATAATGAAAGAAGTGCCCAATGTAACTGAAAGAAATCCCAGCATTCAAGAAGCTCAACCTGAGGGACTCGAATTGTTCAACTGGTTGAAGTTAGCGGAGAGTGCTTTTAAATTCTGGGATAATGAAGAAGATGACGAATGGAATAACTTATAGTCAAGGAAGTATAGTATTGGTGCCATTTCCGTTTACTAACCTTTCATTGGAAAAAAAACGACCTGCATTAGTTATCTCTCCCAACTGGTTCAACCAATGTTATCAAGATAGAGTTCTTACTGCTATCAGTTCAGCAAGCTCGGCTTATTTAACCGAGCAAGAAGACACAATTATCAACATCGAAACTTGCGATATAAAGGAGGGAAGTCTTCACAAAAAATCCATAGTCAAGCTTACAAGAATCTTCACATGTGCTGAATACATTATTATTAAAGAGATTGCTCAGCTCAAAGAAGAAAAATTATCAGAAGTGTTAGAAAAACTGCGAGTCTTCTTTGGGGAGCAAACTACTGATTAAGCGAATCTTGATTTCAAATCTTGAAGGAATATTTTGTGCCAAATTTGTGCCATATTAAAGTATAAACAGACACAAATAAACACAAACAGACAAAAACAGATGGAATGGTTAAATTCAAGTTATACAAAAAGTTATCACATAATTCATTGGTGGAGACCAACTTGGGAAAAACCTATTTTTTGTTTCCCGTCGGCTCCACTTAAAAAATAAAAACTTAATTTAAAAATTCTTTCAGATTAAAGGATTTTTCAATACACCCGATAACTTTGTAAGAAGCATCGGGGGAGACTCACCAATATATAAAAACTTATGATTTAAGAAGAATATTCTTCACAGCTTATGGGGATAGCCAGTTGAGGTAGCGTTTTCCCTAGCCCCCCTACGCTATTTCAATCTTAGCTATCCCCGTTTTATTATCCTGTCTAAAGATACCCTTTTTTTAATTTTGATTTTTATAAAATAGTAGCTCGCTTAACGGAGGATTTAAACTAAAGCGGATGTAGTGCGATCCATTTGGATCGCCCCAGCAAGGCAGAAGTCTCAAGACCTTGAAGCCATGCCCTACAATTTCGATTTTATTTTAAAGCTAAGCCCCGAGCATAGAAGCTAATAAGGCTATGCTCAAGCCAATCAGGATAATCACCGTTCCCCAGGAGATGAAGTTATAAACTCCTTTATTAACATACTCCCCCATCAGCTTTTTATCATTTATCAAAATAAGTATGAAAATCAAGATCAACGGCAGGACAATCCCGTTTATCACCTGGGAGATATATATCACCGGGAAAAGTGGAATTCCGGGAAGAAGGACAATCCCCGCACCTAAAAAGATCAGAAGGGAGTAAAGCCCATAAAACTGGGGTGCCTCAGAGAATTTCTTGTTTACTCCGTTCTCCCACCCCATCCCCTCACACACCACAAAAGCAGTTGATAAAGGCAAGATCGAGGCCGCAAATAAAGAGGCATTTAAAAGTCCAAAGGCAAAAAGGACTGAACAGTATTTCCCGGCTAAAGGTTCTAAGGCTAAAGCCGCATCTTTAGCTGTCTCCACCCTGATACCTGCCTTGAAAAGCGTAGCCGCACAAGTTAAGATAATAAATCCAGCCACCAGGGTAACGATTAAACTGCCCAGGATAATATCCAATCTGGAATGTTTGTAATCTCTTACTTTAATATTTTTCTCCACTACTGCGGATTGAAGATAAAACTGCATCCAGGGAGCAATAGTAGTCCCTACCAAGGCGATGAGCATACCCAAACTCCCTGTGGAAAGCTCGAACTTAGGAGCAATAAAACCATCTCTAACTGCACCCCAATCTGGCTGGGCTAAAAAACCAGAGATGATATAGGTAACGTAGAATAAACAGGCAAACAAAAAAACCTTTTCCACTGACCGATAGGTCCCTTTCACCACCAGGAGCCAGACTAAAAACGCGCCTATTGGAACGGAGACAAATTTGGGAATATTAAAGATCTCTAAACTCGAAGCTACCCCGGCAAATTCGGCAATCACATTTCCAAAGTTGGTCAGGACCAAAGCTAAAAGGAGATAAAAGGTGATTCTCACCCCAAACCTTTCCCGAATAAGATCAGAAAGCCCTTTTCCAGTAACCACCCCCATGCGGGCACTCATCTCCTGAATTATCACTAAAGCTATCATAATCGGAATTAAAGACCAGAGTAAAGTATAGCCAAAATGCGCTCCTGCCATCGAATAGGTAGCAATCCCACCCGCATCGTTATCCACATTGGAAGTGATAATCCCTGGACCTGCCACAGCTAAGAATATCAAAAGAATTTTCCAGCGAGTTTTAAAAAAACCTCTTCTCATAACCTGTAAACCTTTTAATTTTTAGATTGAATTTCCTGAACTCTAAAACTCTTTATATTTTGATTCCACCGCATCCCGGAGAGTAATTATCCCGGTTAGACGCTCGTCTTTATCTACCACCGGAATTGCCATGAATTTATATTTTTTAAATATCTCTGCCACTTCTTCCACACCCTCCTCCGGCTTCACTTTAATCAGATGAATATTCATCAGCTTGGATAAAGGCGCCTCATTCACACATAAAAGCAGATGTCTCAAAGTCAAAACTCCGACCAGATGATTTTCTTTATCAATCACATACAGGTAGGTGGTGGTCTCTAAGGGATGAGTAGTCTTTCTAAACTCTTCAATTGCTTCCCCGATAGTTTTATCCTCCTGAATGGAGATAAAATCTTTGGTCATAATGCTTCCCGCGGTCCCTTCTTTAAACCTCAATAGCTCTTCTAACTCCTCCCGGTGAGGTTTCTCCATCGTCTGGAAAAGCTTTCTTTTTTTCTCCTCCGTCAGGTCAGCTAAAAGGTCTGCCGCTTCATCCGGAGCCATCTCCTCTAAGATATCTGAGGCTTGCTCCTCAGTGGCAGACTCTATCAAAGAGACCTGAAGCTTAGGGTCAACCTCTTCCAGGGTCTCTGCCGCGGTCTGCAAATCCAGAGACTTAAAAACTGTAGACCTTTTCTCCTGGTCTAACTCTTCAATTATATCCGCTAATTCCGATGGATGAAGTTCATGCAGTTTTCGCAAGGTAACATTAAGTTTTAAATTCTTCTTCTGAGGGTCACTGGCTAAAGGCTGAACATATTTCCAGGAGATCATCTTTTCTGGAAACTGATAGGCAAAAAACCAGTTAGTGAGGAAATCTATAATTTTAATCCATCCCAGGCGCCTGAAGATTCCTCTTAGCCCGAAATCGACATGCACAATGCGTAGCTCCCCATCCGCTATCAGAAGATGGATATCGTTAACCCTCTCGATTTTAGCACCGTAAGTGTCCACCGCCTGTTTATCCAGAAGCTCTTCTTTAAGAAGTATCTCCCCCTCATTCAGTTCTAAGGGTTTCAATTTTTTCTCTGCATCCGGTTTCAAGCTGATTATGTTTCCATTTAAGCTCTGAATCTCAGACCAGTCCAGGGCTAAAGGGCTTTTTTTACCTCTCAGCTTAATCCTCAAGGTGACCACCTTAGGAAAAAGCTCCCCTAATTTAACTTTCATGTCCACCAATTTCCCTATGGGTTCGTCCTTAGAGTCAATCACTGAGCAACCCAAAAGCTCAGAGAAAAACAAAAACATCTTTAAGCCAACTTCTTGCATATCTTTCAATAGACGAGTTTTTTTATCCCCCAGATTATCAATATCAAGGGCCAGAATCTCCAGATATCTCCACTTATATATCCTAAGTTATATAAAAAGAATAACAAACCGATTAAAATCAAAACAAGCCCAGTAAAAACCGGCTTCTTATTTTCTGACATCTTAGACCTCCTTTAAATCCATCAACGAAATTTTTTGTCAAGATATTATCCCCTTATTAACTTGTCAAACAAAAATTAAAAGATTGTGGGGCGTTCAATTGAACGCCCCTACAAGAAATACATAGCTCGCGTAGCCGAGCCTTCAGGGCTCGGCAGAGAATGATTGTAGTAGGGCAAGCATTTTTTAAGCACTCCGATTAATAAAGTCACGTAGGGGTGGAGCTCGTTGAGTTTTGCGTCCCGCCTTTGGCGGGATTGTGGGGTCTCCACCCTTACTCCCCAGGGCGGAGTTAAACTCCATCCCTACGATGACTTCAAAACGAGATTGAGAATAAAATTTTGATTTTGCTTTTTAAGTCAATTACTTCAAACTTCTCTAACCAGGTCGTTTATCTTTCTGCGAGGAGTTATTTCCGGCTCTTCGTTCGGATAACCGACAGGCAAAATTATAATGGGCCTGAGGATACCAGGTAGATTCAATATTTTGCTAACTGCCTCTTCGTCAAAGGCACCCACGATCACACTTCCTAAGCCCAAATCCACTGCGGCTAAATGGATATAAGCGGCTGAGATCGTAGCATCCTGGAGGGAATAAAGCTCCGAACCTCTCTTTCCATATTTACGAGCAGAGCGTAAAGGGTCAACACAGAAAACCAGGTTCACTGGCGCCTGGGCGATGAAATCCTGCCCGTAGGCCGCATTGGACAGAGCGGCCTTCTGAGCAAATTTTTTGACTAAAAAAATCTGATAAGCCTGCAAGTCACCAGCCGAAGGGGCAGAATTAGCCACATAAAGTAACTTCTCTAATTTCTCCTTTTCGATCTCCTTATCCTTAAAAGCTCTGATCGAATGCCTTTTTCTCACCACCTCAAAAAATTCCATCTTACACCTCTTTTTTCGCTTTGCTCTTTGATAATTATTCTCTTTTTTTCTTCAGTCGTATGTCAGGTTTCACTTAAAGATTTTATGCGAAGGAGGCCAGGCGAACACGTTTGTATCACCTTTTTCTTTTGAAACTATTTAAACTTTGATATCTAATCTACGAAAAAGAAATCAACTTGCCAATCTTTTTTTCTTGTAAAATTAAGATTCTAATTTTTATCCCTTCCTTGTCGATAAGATTTTAAGAGGGGGAGAAAATCTTGACAATTATATTTGCATAATATAAATTCTACTCAAGTTTAAACAATCAAAGGAGGAGAATATGTTTTCCTTAAGAACTCTGTCCGGAAACGGATCCGTAGGAAAGGTCTCAATCATTGTTTTCTTGGTCTTTTTTCTATTAATCAATCTAAATCTACTATTAGCTCAACCGGAAGGTTCGACCGAGGAATCCATTTTCCGGGATATAAGGGAAGATTTGGTTAAAGCTAAAAACCAGCAGGTGGATATTCTCTCACCTGAGAATTACAATAAAGCCTGGGATGAATATAATTCAGCTTACCAGAAGTTCAAAAAAGGTGGAGAACTTAAGGAGATTCAGAAAAGATTAGAGAAGGTCAAAGGTTACTTGGCTAAAGCCCATAAGAATGCAGAGGTAGCCCGGGTCCCTTTTGCCTCCTTACTTCAGGCACGGGAAAAAGCTCTGAAAGCCAATGCTCCGGAATTTGCGCCTGAGATCTATGATTTAGCTAAAAAGGCTTTGGAAGAAGCCTCTTTGCGCATAGAAGCAGGAGATTTAAACGCTGCCAGAGAGAAAGCAAAATTAGCTGAAGGGAAGTTTAACCAGGCAGAGCTTAAAGCCATCAAGGGGAGCATACTCGGAGAAGCCAGAAAATTAATAAAGGAAGCCAAAGACAAAGCCAAGGCTGATAGGTATGCCCCTTCAACCTTGAAAAACTCAGAGGAGCTCTTGGCTTCAACTGAACGACTTCTGAATGCAGAAAGGTATGCGGCTGAGGATGCCACCTCAAAAGCAGAACAGGCTGCCTATCAGGCTCGGCATGCCCTCTATCTATCCTCTAAATTCCAGAAGCTGAAAACCGATTATCCTACTTTTGAGAAATTAATCTTAGAGCATGAAAATCTCATCTCTCGGATAGCCAAAAATTTAGACTATATCCCTGAGTTTGACCAGGGCTCTGAAAAACCTGTTGAATCTATAATTCTGGCGGTCGAGAACCTCAAGCAGGAGAAAAAAGAGCTCCTTTCTGAGCTAAAGGAAAAAGACCAGAAAATCAAAGAGCTCTATGAGAAATTAGATAGATTGGAGGAGAAGGTTTTCCAGAAGGAGGCTGGCTATAAGGAATTAGAACTGAAAAGCATAGAAGAAGAACAGTTCCTCGATTTAGAGAAGCTTTTCAGTAAAGAGGAAGCCAGCGTGATAAAAGAGGGTGAGAATATTGTCATCCGACTTCATGGTATTAATTTCCCCAGCGGGAAATCCACTATTCTGCCAGAAAGCTTTGGACTTCTATCTAAGGTTCAAAAAGCCATCCGTGATTTCTATGATAGGAGAATCATTATCGAAGGGCATACCGATTCTATGGGGGATGAGACTTATAATCAGGAGCTATCCTTATCTCGAGCCAAAGCTGTAACCGCCTATCTTATAGCCAATATGGGAATAAGTGAGGACAGAATCTCCTATACCGGATATGGAGAATCAAAGCCAGTTGCTTCCAACGACACTAAAGAGGGAAGGAGCCTCAACCGCCGGATCGATGTGGTGCTGGTAAAGTAAAAACTTCTAACTAATCAAAATAGACCTGTCTTGCGAGCAACTGCGAGAAGCGAAGTCTCGCCAAAGGCGGGATTAACCTCGCTTGGACGATCCTGAAAGGATGGCACTACGATGGTTTGACCTCCCTTCACGGAAGCTCTTCCTTAGAATTCTCCTCCCTTGATGGGAGGAATAAGAGGAGGTTGAAAGTTAAATCTTATTTTCCCCCTCACCTCCTATGGATCTCCGAATGGATCCATTTCCTTTGGATCCAAATTCGGACTGGACAAATTCGGACTAACCCTCTCCCACAAGGGGAGAGGGGATCGGACCTCACCCCAACCATCTCCTTTCAAGGAGAGGGAGAAAAGACCTACCTGTATTTTCTCAAAAGCCCGATAACTTTGCCGGCGATGAAAAAATCAGGGGTTTTCTTCTCCACAATTATGGGACCATATTCCGGATTAGCCGGCTCTAATCTCACTTTATTCTTTTCCGGAAAAAATCTTTTAACAGTTGCCTCATCCCCGATTATGGCTACCACTATCTCCCCTTTCTGTGCGATATCCTGCTGTTGGGCTAAGACATAATCTCCGTTTAAAATCCCGGCATCCTTCATACTATCCCCAACCACTTTTAAGAAGAAAATCCCCTCCCCAGGGAAAAGGGTTTTATCTATACCTATGCTACCTTCGATATTCTCCACCGCCAGAACCGGCAATCCTGCAGATATCCTCCCAACTAAAGGCACCGAAACTAAGTTAGACTTAACAGATTTAAAAAGCTCAATCCCTCTGGAAACCAGAGGTTTCCTGCGGATATAACCTTTACGGCTTAAAGCGGAAAGAATTGCCCTTACCCCGTTAGTAGAGGTGATCTTAAATTTTTTACCTATCTCCCTTATAGTTGGGGGAAACCCATTCTCCTCAATCCTCCTGGAGATGAAATCCAATACCTCCTTCTGTCTTTGAGTTAATTCCCTCATCTCTCCTCCGTTAAAAAAAGTCTATAGTCTAAAGTCTATGGTCTTATCTCTAATCTTTCCAGCCTTTAGACTAAGAACTTTAGCCTTTTGCCTTAATTAGTATACTGCACATTAGTGCAGTTGTCAAGAGAAAAAATGAAGACTTTATAAAAAAATATTTCGAATGATATCTGATGAGCAGTGTTACCCTGATGCAAGGAGTTCTTCTTCGATCTGATATCTTTAACTTGCACTAAGTAGTAAGATTAACTACAGAATAAATCTAAGTTAAAAACAGCTTGATTCTCAGAAAGATGTAGGATATTATGAACGAGCAATCCCTGCCAAGACGTGACTTCGCAAACAGGCAGGCCGTACCTCGAAATCCCTTGGTAAGGAGGACTTTTATTGATTGATTCAATGAGTGTGAAAGATATGGTTAAAAGCTTGGGTGCGGACCTTTGTGGTATCGCACCAATTGAAAGATTTAGTGATACGCCATAAAGTTTTTGTACTTGGGCATAGGAGTACCTTTATGGAAAAAGCTGACTTGGCAAAGAAGATAAAAGTCTCTTCGTTCTTGACTGGACAGTTCAAACTACGGTCTGGAAAGATAAGCACATTCTACTGGGACAAATACCGCTTCGAAAGCGATCCAGTATTATTGAACGCTGTCGTGGATGAATTACAGAAACTTCTACCCGGGTCTTTTGACAAACTGGCTGGCTTAGAGTTGGGTGGTATCCCGCTGGCTACTGTTCTTTCCCTGAAGAGACGAGTAAGCCATGTTTATATGTCCGCAAGACCGCCAAGACATATGGCACATGCAACCTGGTGGAAGGTGGATTCCAGCCAGGAGAAACAGCGGTAGTGGTAGAGGATGTAATAACTATCGCTGGTCAGGTGTGTGCATCAGTTAAGCAGATGCGTGAACTGGGCTTGATAGTCCAACATGTCGTGTGTGTGATCGATCGTCAAGAAGGTGGTGGCGAGAACCTCAAAGATATAGGGTGTTCACTTTCTTCGGTCTTTACCTTGGACGAACTCGAGCGTTTAACATAAAGCTGCGACTAACAGCATGTTTGCTGTTCTTTGTACTTACCAAAATGTCCTTGCTACTTCGCAGACAGGTGAAACGTTGCCTGAGAGGTCAATAATTGAGCATGAAATCCAAAGTTATTCAAAGAGGGGATGATTATGAAACAGGAAGAGGCTATCGAAAAGGGGTTGGCATTAGTCAATAAATCTACAATTGCTATGCTTGGGACCAATGGTGCTGAAGGTTACCCCAACATCAGAGCAATGATAAAAATGGAGAATGAAGGCTTGAAAAGAATATGGTTCAGCACAAATACCTCCTCCAGAAAAGTAGTACAGCTCAAAAACAATCCAAAGGCATGTGTATATTTCGTTGATTTCGATAAATGGATGGGATTGATGTTAGTTGGAGTAATTAACATACTTCAAGACCCAGAATCAAAACAACGGCTTTGGCGTGAGGGATTTGAAAAGTATTACCCTTTAGGTGTAAACGACCCTGATTATTCTGTGCTGTTATTCACAGCAGAGAGGGGGAGCTATTATCACAGTTTAGCTGTAACAACTTTTGAAATTTAAATTTTTACCTTAGTGACAAATTGTATAAGTGCAAATAAAATGAATGAGTTTGTTACTGCGGATGCTTTGTTCGTTTTAAAGGAAGCAGGGAGGTTGGGATAATATCAGAAATTGATGCTTAGTCTTGTAGGTCAAGCATGTCCTTTAGGGCTGTTTGACAAAAAGAGTTGTCAACCACCATTCAGGACGGCTCACCTAGATAAATGGTAGGTCAGACATTCCTGTCTGACCGAACAGACAAGGATGTCTGTTCTACCAAATTCTGTATACTCGTTTATCTTAAGAAAACATCTTTACAATAGAATACAAAAAAGCGGCTACTATGCCTGAAACCGGGATGGTGATAATCCAGGTGATGATGATATTTCTAACTATTCCCCACCTGACTGTGGATACTCTCTGAGAAGAACCGCTGCCCATTATAGCAGTGGATATAACGTGGGTAGTGCTGATGGGTATCCCTAACAAGGAGATACCAGCAATAACTGCGGCGGCTGAGGTCTCAGCCGAGAATCCATGCACTGGTCTGAGCTTAAATATTCTCCCTCCCATAGTCTTGATCACTTTCCAACCACCCAAGCTGGTACCCAGTCCCATGGCGAACGCACAAGCAAGCATCACCCATAGAGGAACCTTGAAAGTAGCTAACGCTCCGTAGCTCACTAAAGCCATGGTGATAACTCCCATAGCATTCTGAGCATCATTCATACCATGGGAAAACGACATCCAGGCGGCGGAAAGTATCTGAAGTCTCCTGAAGTGAACATTTATCTTGTGAGGTGATGAACGTCTAAAAACCCAGGAAATCAAAATTATCAAAAGAAGTCCGCCCAAAAAACCTAAAATAGGGGAAACAATCATAGCAATAAGGACTTTAACTATTCCTTTAATAACTACTATTTTCAAACCTGCGGCCATTATCCCGGCTCCCAACAGACCACCAATCAGGGCGTGACTAACGCTCACCGGTATACCCGAATAGCTGGCAAACGCAGTCCAGGCGCTGGCTCCTATCAAAGCCACCAAAATCATAACCAAACTTATCTGCTGGGCGTCAAGTATCCCTTTACCAACAGTGGCTGCAACTGCAGTATGGCTCAAAGCCCCTAAAAAATTCAGGGTTCGAGACATCATAATAGCCTGGCGAGGAGAAAGTGCGCGGGTAGAGATTGTAGTGGCTATGGCATTAGCGCAGTCGTTAAAACCATTAAAGAAATCATAGACCAAAGCGGCAAATATGATGGCTATAAGCAGAGTTAAATCAGTCAATTGTCTTAATTCCCTTTTTTGATATAATTACTTACCTTTCATCACCACGGTCTCAATTGCATCAGCAATGTTCTCACAATGGTCTGCTGCGGTCTCCAGGCGGCCATAAATCTCCTTCCACTTGATAGCTATTCTCCAATCCGGCTCCTCATCTAAAAGCTGAGCTATCATCCGCTGAGAAATTCCATCTGCCTCATTTTCCAGGCGATTGATCTCTATGCAGAAAGGGTGTAAGTTATCGAAATGCTCTAAATCGGAAACTGCCCATTCTATCTGAACCACCGCTTGATAGATGATGTCCACCAATTCGATACAAGCAGGGGTGGGTTTGTCAATCTTAAAATATAAAAGTCGACTGGAAATCCCCTCTATAGCATCTAACACATCATCCAACTCTGAAGCTATAAGATGTATATCCTCCCTGTCCAGAGGGGTTATGAAGGTCTTGTTGAGCTTGTCTATGATTTCGTGGATGATCTCATCCCCACGACGCTCTATCTCTTTAATCTTTTTTACCTTTGCCTCAACCTCCTGATAGTTATTAACTAAATCTTTTAAAGCCTCTGCCCCATTTAGCAGATTTTTAGCTGAATCTTTAAAAAGGTCAAAAAACTTCTCCTCCTTGGGCATAAGTCTGGGTAATTTTATCGCCATATTGCCTCCGTTCTATAATTTTCCATATAAACTTTTTCTCCTAACAACACCTTAATTTAATGTCCCTCAATATAATCGTTATTTAACATCTATCAAGAAAAAAATTGGGGTGAGCCATAAAATAGAGGGAAGGGTGGAGGCAAGCTCCAGCCCTACGCGACTATTCTTTTTTACAAACCGAATTCATTTTTCAATTGACAAATTAATAAGTAATCATTATTTAAGTGGTTTGAGTAAGTTCAGTTAACTCAAAGGTATAGCTATTCTCTTTATTTATTAACATTATTGGTAACATCTGGAATATGGTTTAGTTTTTAAAACTTATAAATCTTTGTTAAGCGAAATCGCCTATTACAAAAGGGGGTAGAAAAATGACCAAAGTATGGTTGAAACAAATTATTAAAGTTCTTTTCATTTTGATGTTGCTGTCGTCTATCCTCTTTGCACAAAAAGATGAAAAGGTGGATATATGGGAACCCTTAAAGTTTTTCCTTGGAGCCTGGGAGGGTAAAGTAAACGGGAAATCTGGCGAAGGAAGGATCGAACGAAAGTATCAGTTTATTCTTAATGGAAAATTTCTTCAGGTAAAGAACAAGGCTATCTTTGAACCCCAGGAGAAAAACCCGAAAGGAGAGATACGCGAGGATTGGGGACTTTTCAGTTATGACCGTAACAGAAAAAAGTTTGTGCTTCGACAGTTCCATGTGGAAGGGTTTGTCAATCAGTATGTCCTGGATAGCCTTTCCGCGGACGGCAAAACGTTTGTTTTTATTACTGAGGACATAGAAAATATCCCTGCTGGCTGGCGAGCAAAAGTGAGGTATAAGATTTTGAATGAGGACGAATTTGTTGAGGTTTTTGAGCTCGCTGGTCCGGGAAAAGACTTTGCCGCATGTTTAGAGAATCGCCTCAGGCGAAAAAGATAAGTAACCTAAAAAGATATATTCCTCAGTTCCAGTTTTCTCTTTGAAATAAACAGGACAACTGGAGGATTTTTTGTAAAAACAAATTAAGGAGATAAAATGAGCAAAAAGGATTTACCAGCTTTTCGCAGAATAAAAAGTTTCTTTTTTTGCTTTTTGTTTTTATCCCTTTTTTTATTTTTTATTCAATCCTGCGCCCAGACTAAAGGAAAGATCGCCCTGATGTATGCCTTTGACCAAGAAGGGGTTTTGTTGAGAGGAAAGCTCGTTCTGCAAGATAGCCTTTTTGTAAAAGGTAGAGTTTTCTGGATTGGAGAATTGAATGGCAAAGAGATTATCATGGTTAACTCCGAGGTGGGTATGACCAATGCGGCCATGACCACTCAACTTCTAATAGATAAATATAATCCAAAAGAGATAATTTTCACCGGCATATGTGGAGGGATCGACTCTTCCAATCATATAGGTGATATTGTAATCCCGGAGATGTGGGCAACTCACGATTATGGCTATTACGGGAAAGAGGGTTTTTTACCTGACTCGATTTATGTGGTTTTACCCGGAAAAACTAAAGAAGTTGGGGTTCTTTTTTTCGAGGTGGATGAATCTCTTTTAGAAAAAGCAAAGTCTGCGGGTGAAGGTCTTAAATTAAAGCCAGTTGGGGACCGTGTTCCCCAAGTTAAAACTGGAGGGAAAGGAGTCTCCGGAAACTCATTTATCGATCAGAAAGAGAAAAGGGAGTATTTGAAAGAGAAGTTCAATGCTCAGATAGTGGATATGGAGTCTGCGGCTGTGGTGCAGGTAGCAAATATAAATGGGATTCCGGTTTTGGTGATCAGAAGCTGTTCTGATTTAGCTGGCGGCTCAGGCTCTGAAACAGCGGCTGAGGAGTTGAGGGAATTTTTTAAGGTGGCTGCTGATAACTCAGCTAACTTTGTTTTAGAGCTTTTGAAAAATTCACCCTGATGGATTTAATCTACTTGAGCAGAGGCAGTTCTCCTGCCCATAGAAAAACTTTTCGAACAGGAGTACAGCTCCTCTCCGAGCAGAGGTGGCTAAATAACATCGAACTCAAAAACTTCCCTGGTTAAATAATTAGTTTAAAGGTATTCAACTTTATAATTGACCTGAGTGCGAGTATTCAGTTGAAGCTGTATTTATATGAAAATCAATCACTTATGCTTAAATTTTTATGGGTGGAGAGGGGAATAAAATGGAAGAACGGGAAAATTATAAAAAAGTTAAGATTTCCTCTAACATACCGTAGGGGGGTATCGTATATCATCAAAAGAGGAGGTACAAATGAATGCTCATTCAACAACCCATTCAGAAGAGTTAGCTGCGTTAAAAAAGATAGCGGGACAAATCCATGGAATCCAGAGAATGATTGAACAAAAAAGGTATTGCATTGATATCCTTACTCAGCTTTCAGCCGTGGTGGGGGCAATAATGAAAGTTGAAGAAAACATCTTAACCAGACACCTTGAAGGGTGTGTCAGCCAAAGCTTCTCCAGGGGAAGTCGCCGGGAGCGGGAAGAAAAGATAAAGGAAATCATCACCCTATTAAAGAAATTTAGGAAACATTCAAATAGGAGGTGCTAAAGATGATGTGGGGAGATCACTCAATGTACGGAGGATTTATGTGGATATTTTGGATTCTAATCATTGTTGGTTTGGTCTTTCTCATTAAATGGTTAGTTCAGCAAAGCAAACCAACAGACACTAAATCTGGCGAAACTCCTTTAGAGATATTGAAAAAAAGATATGCCAGAGGAGAAATTGATAAAGAAGAGTTTGAGCAGAAGAAAAAAGATCTGCTCGGCCCTTAAGGAAGATTCAGAATTAAGCCACTCTTAACTTAAGAGAAGGAGGTTAGAAATGAAGGTAATCATCTATTCCGCACCCACCTGAGTTGACTGTCAGGCAGCGAAAAGGTTCTTTTCGGAGCATAATATAGATTACGAAGACAAAAATGTGGAAGAGCCCAATAACAGGGAGGAATTGGTTAA
>Ga0209979_1001006_pt1 | contig 33322 bp, 49 predicted proteins | sample AnhtaG_FD_183114 | JGI IMG/M metagenome (GOLD analysis project Ga0209979, IMG submission 183114) | Deep subsurface microbial communities from Anholt, Denmark to uncover new lineages of life (NeLLi) - Anholt_01485 metaG (SPAdes) (version 2) | ecosystem: Environmental > Aquatic > Marine > Oceanic... | reverse complement strand
GATAGTAGTATACACGAATCTTGCTTATCTTCGTGTCCACTTTTTCGGGGGAAGATCAGCGATCAAGTGGCGCCATTGTCACATTCTCGACAGGGAGCCGCAAGGGTCCTGGGTTCCGCTGTTCGCACTGGGAGTCTCGCTTCTCGTGAGCGCACCGGTGCAACCGCTGCGAGGGCGTCACAATGTGATCCCTGCTCTCGACGCCTTCGCGATGACATAGTTGATGAACGCTGAACACGCCACTAGCATGAACTTGGCATCCTCAGACCTTAGGTTCGACTCCTCAAGCAAGGCGTGCCGTATGCCGTCCGCATCGCTCGTGTAGCCATAGAGCTTCTCAAAGGCGCTCTTCAAAGCGCCGTGGAGTTGCACATGCTTCTCTATCTCTTTGAGAGCATGCCCCAGTGTTGCCTTCTCATCGCCGGAAATCAGGCTACAGAGACTCTCGACAGCACTTATGGACTCTTTGATAGAATTGCGGTAATCCGGCGACTTCCTGTCCGAGAACCGACTCAACGCGGTGTGTAGGTGCGTGTTCACGGCCTCCAAGCCCTGGGTGGCCTCCAGGGCTTGCTCGATCTCCGAGATCTCCTCCTCAGAAGTCACGTCTGCAATCTGTCCTCCGACGAACCGGTACGCGGACAGATGGCGCTCCAAGACTATGTTACAGAAGTCCATGAACCCAGAGTTCACCGATCCATCTTCGTCGGGATAATGATTGGCGACGAACTCTATGAAGTCATAGACTTCATACCACTGGAACTCAAAGAACCACCCTCTCAGCCTGCCGCGGGTTTCAGTCCAGTAGTTGCTGAGTGTGTCCCCCGGCAGTTGGAAGAAAAGGTGCCAGACCAAACGAAGTAGGGCATTCATGTCTGAGTGGTCGGGAAGCCAAAGTAGGGAGCGCCCCACTAGCGACGGAGTCACGCGATCCCAGTAGAAGATGGTGAGTGCGTCCCACAGGTTGTTTCTCAACTGCTCATCGATTGAGTCAACCTGCATGACTGTCCTCACAGGCCTGAGGCCTTTTCTCTGAGAAAACAACTTCATTGCGTCACCGCCGCGTTGTTGAAACTACCATACATCTCTGTCCCATTATATCGTACTCTTACTGACTCGTCAAGCGTGACTGAGTGACGATGAGACCAGCGGTCTGGTCTCCCGTAGTGAGAGGAGTAGTCGCAGATGCCCCCGACGGCGAAAGGCCTGGCCACCACAGTCGCTTTCTGCCACCGGGACCACTATTCCTTCCACCGCTCTGCGAACTCCCGGGTGATGCGCAGGTACAAATCGCCGAACCGTTCACTAGGCTCGATGTGGGTGTGCTCCCACCACTCGTTCCACGTGGTGATGAAGATCCAGTCCGGGTCGCTCTGGAGGGCAGCTTCGAACGTGGAGCGATAGAACTCCCCGTCCATGCGGTCCTGGTACAAGCCTTCACGGCCGGGGATCAGCCGGTCGTCATAGCCCGGCTGAACAGTCGCCGCCCAGATCTTGGGCTGCACCGTGTCCGCCAGCACGGAGTAGTAGTGCGTGCCCTGGGCGGTTTCTAGGAAGGTGCGACGGAGATCGGGAATGGGGAAGACACCGTACTCGTGCAGACCGTCGAAGACCTCGAGATTGCCTAGGTCGTAGTTGCCTGCCAGGAACGTGGCGTCGAGGCCCTGGGCGCGCAACTCTGAGAAGATGGTGTTCCACGAATCGAGGGGGACCGCCCCCGATGCCCAGATCACCACCAGCGGCTTGCCGTCGACCTTCATGAACGCAGGATGGTCCCGGTGCGTGCGGATCAGATAGGCCAGCCAATGGAGGATCTCTTCAGCGGCGAGGGGGCCGTCCCCCCCAAGGGTTTCGAAGTAGACGGTTACCGAGAAGTTCCTCTCTTCTGCAATGTCGAGCAGGATTCTCAAGTTCCGGTCGTCGTAGCCGCCAGGCCCCCACCACGAGGAGATGAAACCATCGATGCCGGCGCTCTGGGCTTGGTCGACGTGCCGGGCCATAGCCTGGCGATCATCCGACGAGTAGGGGGTGGCAGGGCGATCCTTGAGTATGGGGCTTGACCAATCGTCCATGTTGTACCAGGGGTAGTAGAACGCCCACAGCATCTTCTGCGTCACAGCCCGGGGGATATCGAGCTGAGACGGTGGGCTGTCTCCTAGCACGCTGAGGTCGACGGAGAATGTAAGACGGTTCGAGCCTGGGTCGTCCTCGACCACAACCTGATGATCGATCTCTTGAACGAGTCGCTGTTCGTCTGCAACGATGCTCAGCACCCGCACGACGCTGCCGTTCAGCGCCCCTTTGTGCAGGACGAATTGAAGGGGCTGGTCCAGCGCCTCAGGCGCGAGGGCGTAATCCACTGTGATGCCGACGCTTTGCCCCGCCTCGGCCATCTCGAGCGGTTGATTCAACGCCAGGTGGTCCCTCCTGGTATCGACATGCGTGGGATCGCCGTGGACGTCCATCAACCGCAAGGTGAGAACATGCACAGGATTCTGAAGGGTGAGGTCCGTCCAATCCGAAGTGGTTGAATACTCGATCCGCAGCCGGTAGAAGGAGACGGTAATCGGCGGTAGAGGCGTGGGAGTTGGTGTGGGCGAGCGGGTTGGAGAGCTGGTTGGGGTCGGCACTACTGGCGTGGGTGTGAGCGAGGGCGCCACCGATGGCGTTGCGCTGGCAGTTGGCAACTCAGTGGGCATGCCAACCGACGGAGCCTCAGTGACTGGTGGAGTGACCGCCGGCGCTGCGCACGCGACCACGACAGCCACCAGGATGATCAGGGCCGTCATCGTCTTGGTCATCGCCCGCCTCCTACCCGAAGATGATGGTAGTGCTCTGTGCCTCTACGTGCAAGCCAGACCCCTGAGCATTCCCCTTCCTCTTGGCTGCGGATGGCCCGGGAAGCCAACTCGACGGGGTAGGCGGGTGTTCAAGAGCGCCAACACTGTTCTTCTCCGGCAGGATTGGTGGCGCCGGTGGCAGGCGCATCGAGTCCCAGAGGGACTTGATGGTCTGAGCCAGGAAATTCATTTCCTGGCGAGCCTCAGGGATGGGACCGAGTCGCCAAAGACGCAGGACAAGTTGGCAACTTGTCCTAGGGACGATGCATTCCAGGATACGCCATCTGGCCTAGGACACTGGGAGATAAGGTTCTTCACTACACCCAACATGAGGACCATCAAGACGGCCTTGAGAGGGAGGCATTGGGCCACCACCGTCGTTCTAACAAGCCAGTCGTTCACTGGGAACCCTGAACGACATCTACCCTGTCACCCGCACTTCCTCTCCGGCCAACACGCAGACCGTCATCAGGCTGTGCGGGCCACGGCGACAGGCGGCAGGGGACTCTTCTCTTCTGTCTAGCAGAAGCGTGACCGGCTAGTACCTCTTCAGACCCAGCGGCACATACGTGCGGTTGGCGCAACCTGCGACAGCGGAGAACTCGGAGGTGTTGCCATTGACATCGGTGGCAGTGGCGGTCAGATACGCGTCGTCGGCCAGGAAGCCCGAAGCGCTCCAATCCCCGTCGCCATCGGCAGAGACGGTGGTCAGATAGGTCTTGCCCTCGTCGTCGGGCCCAATGAATAGCTCCACGGTGGCACTGAGGGGAGCGGTGCCGCTGGCCGAAGTGCAACTGTTCGTAGAGAAGATCGGAGCTGCGACCGAGTTATTGCCATCAATGGTAAGGTCGATTCCCAGGTCTCCGTTGCTGTGGATGCTGTTGTGGGTGATGGTGTTGCCATCGGTATCACTCCCATCCACCTGAACGCCGTCACCGCTGTTGTAGGCGATGACGTTGTTGGGCCCAATGGTGTTGTCGTGGGCGTCAGCGTGGATCTTGATGCCGTACCCGTTCCCTAGCGCCACGGTACCTGTGCGGTTGGTGCCGATGTAGTTGCCCTCGATGACGTTGCCTGTGGAGCCCGCGCTGGACACGCGGATCCCGCCGCCCATCGCGGATATGACGTTGCGGTCCGCCTGGCTTGGGCCGCCAATGGTGTTGTTCTCGGCGTCCATGACGAGCAAGATCCCATCATTCGTCGTGCTGACGTCGGACGAACCCGTGGTGACGGTGCCGATGTAGTTGCCGATGATGGTATTGTCATCTCCGGTGACACCTAGCCCGTATTGCTGGCAACGGTTGATGGCCAACCCCTTGATGGTGTTGTCGGATCCAATGATCCATAAGTATGACCCTGACAGTTGGCCCTCCCCGGAGATCTCTATCTCCGGGCCGTAGGGGTTGGTGTCAGAGAGGACATTTGTGGCCTGGGTGGTTCCGTCTACGATAGTCTGATAGAGGGAAGTCAGAGTTGTGGTGGGAACGATGGTCCACACGCCGGCGGTGTTGTGGCCGTAGTTGGTGTCGGTGATGGGAATGTCGAAGGCTACGGTGTCGATTAGAGGGTCGAGCTCGGCCGCCACGATGGCTTCCCAGAGCGTACAGTCGGTCGTGGGGCTCAAGTCATCACACGACCCGTCGTTCGTGTAGCTCGTGGTATTGACGGTGTAGGTCGTACCGGTGGCCCACGCACTTCCCAGCGCTGCCACCAACCAAAGCAGGAAGACCAATCCCACGACGGCCAATACATTTCTTCTCATCTCTCTACACCTCCTCCGTCCGCTGTGTTCAACCCGCTTGATCTTCGTGAGTCTACCTGGCGTGGCAGGGATGCCCGAGTACTCTTGGTCAGGCCTCGGCTGAGAATGCGACCCGGCCGGTCGTACTACTCTATTTATACCACGAAGCGGAGGCTCCGTCAAGCATGCCCGAGGAGGGTGTCGAAGAAGACCCTCTCACACAGCCGCTGAATTCATCCTGAGCGTCGTCCCGACCTCATCGAACGGTGGGTAGGCCGGAGGCCGCATAGAACCCTGTGCTAGGCTACTTGAAGCGGGTGCAACCCAGCGGGCGGCGGCACTCTCAGCTCTCACACGCACCGCAGCGAGTCCCAGAGGGACTTGATGGTTTGAGCCAGGATATTCCATTTCCTGGCGGTGCTCTGTGATGGCGCCGAGTCGCTCTCAACAGATAACTCACCCTGTCGAGCGTGGCATGTCTTCGTCGATCAGGAACTTCCACATCTACCCTGTCACCCGCACTTCCTCTGCGGATAACATGCTGGCGGCATAGCTAAGCGCCGCCTGGATGTCTTCCTGGGTGATTGCGTATTCCTCGACTATCTCCTCGCCTTTCATGCCCCCGGCCAGCTTGGCGATGACCAGTTCCACGGGCACCCTAGTGCCTTGAATGACTGGTTTCCCAAACCGAACCGCTGGGTCAACGACAACGCGAGGGGCGATCTGAACTGCCATTTCCTACCCTCCTAGTGGAAAGGGTCAAAGCCAACCACGGCCATGCCTGCGTCTTGAGTATAACACAGCGACAGGAACTTCTCAAGAAGCAAGGCGTTGCAAGCGGAGGCCGCATTGAGGGGTGCTCCGTGACGGCGCAGCGTCGCGCCGGGGTGAATTCCTGCGCTACGGTCAGGCGCCTGGTGTGGGGCGCGATTCATAGTCTGGACCGAGCTTTGACAAGCGTTCTTCCACGCCCTGATTTCGAGCGGGGGTGAGTCAGCTCCCGGGCGCAGCGAGTCCCAGAGGGACTTGATGGTCTGAGCCAGGAAATTCCATTTCCTGGCGACGTACTGGGATTACACAGCGCCGCTCAGAACGCAGGACGAGTTGCCAACTTGTCCTACGCAGCATGCGTTGCATGCTGCTCCATCTCTCCCACCACACCAGGAGATCTGCTTCTTCACTACAATAGCCCGACCACTCGCAGCAGACCAGGTCATTCCTTCTTCGTGGACGGGTACACGAAGTCCTGTGGTGCATGAAAGTGCGTGAGAACTCTGTGTGCTTCCTCCGGCTCCACCCGATAGCTACTGCTCCGGCTCTCAAAGAAGTGGTGGACCGACACCGGGTGCGGCATCATCGAGGGGAAGTAGAGTTCCTCGCCGGTCACATTATCGATGATCAGCAGTTCACCGTTGCCACCCTCTCTCTCGCACAAAGGACACCACACCATCATGCGATAGTAGGCGCTGGAGATGGTGAACCGGTCGTGGGTGAAGGTGTTGCAGTAGTGCTCCTTTTGGCGGGAGAGTTCCACCGCCCAGGCCATCTTGCGAGCCATCTCCTGGGGATCTATCCCCAGCCTGGTCATGGTGGCCTCGTCGCGGGCGATGATCTCCTCCGGGTCCTCATCCTCCAGCCAGAAATCCGAGCTGAGGTGGGCTCGCTCCCGCCGGGCGCGGGGGTGTATGTAGCCCGGCTGTCCTGGCCTGCGTACTTCGTCGCTCATCCCGCGCCTCAAGTCTGGGCTGCGCTGCCCACTAGCGTTGCTTGAAGACGATGTTCGTGATCTGGCCCATCTCGTGGCAGCCCGAGAAATGTATCAGCAACGGCTCGGACAGGGGAAGACGATCCTCCGTGACATCCACTATCTGAAGGACGAACTCCGTCTCCAGGCCCGGATCGTGCGGGAAGTAGGTGAACTTCAACTCACCTGACTGCCACAAGTAGTTAGGATCTCCACTGGTGGCGAACTCAGTGTTGTTCCAGTACTGCCAGCGGACAACGACGCCATCGAGGGGGGCGCCGCTGGCATCCACGACCAATCCCGTGAGATACTGGGAGTCGCAGTTGGGCTCCTCTACTCTGCTCCCTTCGACGTAGTAGAACGGAAACCCATCAGAGGTGGGCGTCGGCGAGGGCGCAGCGGTTGCACTCTGCATGGGTGCACTGGCTGTGGCGGACACCGAAGGCATCGGAGTAGGGCTTGGCCCCGGCTGCGTGGGGGTCAAGACGATGACGGCGTAGGTTGCAGTAGGCGACGGCTCCTCCGGCGTACTCCTGGGCATGGGTCCAACGCCCGGCAACGGTGAGGCCTCGGTGGTGGGCTCCAAGGTAGCGGGCGGCCACAGAGCGCCCGGCTCTCTCGCGGGCATGATGACCACTAGAGTAAAGACCAAGCCGCAGCAGAACGCGAGCAGGGAACCTCCCACTATCCCACCGATGATCGCCACGAGTCTGCGCCTAGATTTCATCTATCACCTCAGCATGATGGCGGCATACACCAGAACCGCCAGAATGAGGACGAGCGCCGATACCGACAGGAGCACATACAGGAAGACCGTGGCAAAACTGATGGGAGGTCTTTCCCACTCTTGAGACTCTTGCTGTAGCAGCCTCGCCACGACATGCCGGCCTGTCATGCCTATTCCAGAGGGCGCCTTCTCCATCCGGGGCGTTTCCTTCAGAGTCATCACCTTGGCCTGGCTGGCCTTGAGGTGATCGATCGCTTCCCTGGCGTCCTTGATCCTCTTGGCCGTCTGTTGACCCGTCCCCAACTCCGCTCTCTGGGCCAGCAAATGACGTAGGCCCTCTCTGGCCAGTTCGTGGTGAGAGTTGACAGCCAGCACGTTCTCCAAGCACATGATGCGTTCGTCTATCCCCTCTACGATGCCGCTCAACCACAGCCAGGCCTTCTCGTTCCGCTCATCCAGGTCAATTACCTGGTACAGCAGATCCTTGGCGTCTTCCATCCTTTCCTCGTTGACGGCATCCACGCCAGCCGTCAGCAGCCTCGTAACCACAGAGCGGGCGTCATAACCTTCGTACCGACATCGGCAGGGCGGGGTGAGGCACTCGCTCACCGGTATCGGAAGCGCTTTCAGGGGATCGAAGATGCGAGCTTGTAGCCTCCGACAGGCGCGGCAGGCGTCGGGCTGTGCCACGAACATGACCTTCAGCCCTTGATTGGCCAGGCTTGTCAGCTTCTCCCGGACATCCTCGGTCATCGGCCGTCGAAACCCCTCTTCCTGTGCGCCTGATTATAGCAGGGCACATGACTGTTGACAAGACCGATCACCCTCCCCCGATGATGATCATTCCTTGCACCATGTTCAGAAGGGGTTCCACCAACAGTCCTGGAGCTAGTCCGAGGAGAAGACAGAAAGCCAGCAGCGACAGGGTGATCGCCGTCACGAGCAGGGGCTCGCGCTCTGTGCCCCGCTCTGGCGAGGGCTTGAGCATCATGAACAGCGATCGCAGGTATCCCACCACCACCCCGGCTCCGGCCAGCAGCAAAGCCCACTGATAGAGGGGGTTGATTCCAGCCATCGACCGATAGATGAGCCAGCGCGTGGCGAAACCGTTGAAAAGGGGGAAACCACCCAGGGCTAGACCGCCCAAAGCGTAACCCGTGATGCTCCCTGGCGTGCGCCTCAGCGCCTCGCGCAGCGTAGAGACCGATCCCTCATTCAGATATATGCGTAGCGTCCCCAGACTCACGGCCACGAGGAGCACCAGGAGGGAGCGGTTGATGGCGTGGGCCAGGGCACCGGCAACGCCGGTCAAGGAGCCTGTTCCCAACCCAACCAGGATGAAGCCCAGGTCGCTGATCGCTGCGTAGGCCAGCAGACGGCCGGGTTCCCGCTGGGCGAAGGCCAGGACTCCGCCCACCACGGCCGTCAACAGCCCGGCCGTGGAGAGCACCGACAGCGAGTTCACTTCGGACGTCAACCAGAGGTGACTGTTGAGCACGCTGAGCAAGAGGGCCAGACTCGCCAGGTTGAAGATGCAGATCAGAGAGGCGCTGGTCATAGCCGGGGCCTCTCCGGCCACTGCTGGCAACCAGGAATGGAACGGCACCACGGCCAGGAGGATGCCGAACCCCAAAGAGAGAGCGATGATCGTGAAACGAACGAGGAGCATATTGTCGGGCTGGAGCGCGTAGGCGTCCATCAACCACGACGCCAGGAGCAGGCAAGGCATGGCAAGCACGATGGGGACTATGTATCCCAGGGCGGCGCCTACGGAGGCCGGACGCCGGCCATGGATCATGAACACGAGAATGAGGCCCGCCATCTCCAGCAGTATCACGGCGATGAGGAAGGTGCGAATCATCATCGCTCCGCTCAGGAGCCCTAGAGTGGCCAGGAGGGAAGGGCAAAAGCCCCATCCCTGAGGCACCTGCCAGGCATAGAGGATCATCAGGCTGGCCAGGCTGAAGAGTAAGATAAGGATGAAACGGCTGAGGTCGTCCAGCACCAACTCTCGCCCCAACAGGTGTGCTGGCTCTTCCAGAGGCACCTGAGTGCAGATCGCCACCAGTGCCAGAGTGGTTCCCAGTGACACAAAGACCGCTATGGTCCAGTAACGTCTCAGTAAGTAGACTAGGACTGCCGCCGCCAGAGGAATGAAGATCAGGAGGGTAGGGTTCGTCATCTCTCTTCCTCGGTCAAGACGGCCAACTGTGCTGTGGTGACGTAGGCTATGGCTAAGGCGATGAGGAGGTTCACCACACCCAGTAATGCTGCCACGCTCAGGCTTTTCTCCAGGGTGGCGAATAGAACCTCGAAACCTGCCTCGAAGGTCAGGAGACCCAGGCCCACTCTGAAGGGGTCTGTGGTCAACATGGTGGTCAGCAGACCAATGGCCACCAGCCAGTAGCAGGCCTGGGAGACGCCCTGTGGCTGCTCAACGAAGGGGTATCTGGTGCCGAGGGCGTAGGCCACCATAGCGGCCAGCAGAGCCACGAAGAGGCGAAACGCCAGGTTCATAGTGAAAACATCCCTGAGAGCAGGTAGGGGACGTGCTTCGTGGTACCCCTTCTTGATCGCCGACTCCCTTCCCCAGTGCATACGCCGGGCAGTCAGGTAGAGGATGGCACAGACGAGCCCTCCGACGATGACCTTGACCAGCGCCACGCGGGGGGGCATCACCCTGACGAGAAGAAGGCTAACCAGAACGTATTGGCCCAGCAAGGCCCAAAGACCCAGCCTCCAGTCCTGCAAGGCCACAATGACGGTGGCCGTGATGAGCAGTCCCAGCATTAGCTCGAGGTGGGACAGGGAAGACAGACTGAGGAAGATGTCCTGTAATGCATCCATTGTAGCCTCTCAACTGCTTAGCACTAGAAGGGCGACCAGGGTGGCGAACAGTAGAATCCAGCCCACCGCGCGCCTCTCTTCGAAGAGACTCCCTAGCTGCTCCAGGATCGATGTGGTCCACCGCACCGCCCAGCCAACAGCGCTGTTGAGCCAGTCCATGTTGGCCACCTTGGTCAGTGTCTCCAAGGAGATACCAGCCCGGGCGACGATGATCTCCCCCTTGTGGTACATCAGGTATCCCAACGTCAGCGACAGCAAGATCCCCCCGATTAGGGCCAGAGAGAGGGGCGGCTCTACGGAGGAGATCAGGACCGGCAAGGGTGGGATAGTGGACAGGGCACTCTGCTGGCCCACCAAGACTTCTACGAAAGGGGGATGAAGGCCCAGGATCACCAGGGGTATGGCCAGGGCGGTCATCACCGCTAGAACCAACGGTCGCACCGGGCCCTGATTGCTCCCTTGGCGGACGGGTTCCAGAAACATCTTCAGGAGTGGCGACAGGAGAAAGCTGTTGCCCACCAGGCTCAGAAGAATGAGGGGGCCGAGCGCCGCCTCAATCAGCGACCGGAAGAGGAGCCAGCGGCCTACGAAACCCAGGGTCAGGGGTATCCCTACCAAAGAAGCCACCGCCACAAAGGTGCAACTTCGCGTCCAGATGTGATAGGGGTGTCGCACCGGTTCGCGCGAAGATAGCTGCCCCAGAAAGAGGAGGCTCAGGGCCAGAGTGAGGCTGATGGCCTGTGAAGAGATGATGGCGGCAGCATAAGGGGAGGCGATGGTACTGGCCAGGGCGAGATAGCCCACCTGGTTCAGGACCAGGAAGGAGGCTGCCCTCTTGAGGCTTGTCTCGAACCACAGAGGGAATGGACTCAAGACTAAAGCCAGGCTCCCCAAGAAGAGGGCGATTTCCCTTCCGGGCACCGGCGCCACCGGGGCCAGGGTGGTGATCCGAGCGAGGAGATAGGCACCCGCGCTGAAGGGGATGATGTACCAGGAAATCACGGTTGGAAGGCTCATCTCTACGTCCGCGGGCAGTGCCACCAGCGCCGGGTACAGACCCAGGCGCATCAAGGTCGCCAGTAGCACCAGGGAGACAACCCGAGAAGGGAGAAGCGTGGTCTGGAGAGTCGCAGTTTCACCCAGTCCTTGCAGTAGGAGGAGCGAAGCCAGTAAGGCCAGCCCGGCAAGATAGTTGATAGCCAGCAACCTGAGCCCGGTCCGCGAGGAGGCCTTACCCCGGTGGACGAAAGCGATGAGGAAGAGTAAGCCGAGATCGAGAAAGCTCCAACTGAGACAGATGGTGACGAGATCTGCTGCGAAGATGAGGCTCACCGCCCCGGCGGCTATGAGAAAGATGGCGCCATACGGATGGTGATACTGGTCATCTGACGTCAAGAACGCGCCTTGAGCGATGATGACCACCAGCGTGATGAACCCTATCAGCGCGGCGAAGAGTAGAGACAAGCTATCGGCCTGGTAGCCCAATTCGGTGCCGAAAAGGGATGCAGGACGCCAGAGGGGGAGTATGATGTCCTTTGACCGGGACCAGTAGAGGGAGAGAGTGACGGCCAAGAAGCTACCTGCCACGAGGAGGGTCAGGCCGTATCTCACGTGTCCACGGGCTACCCTCTTCGTCAGCGGGAGCAAGGCTGCTCCCAGAAGTAGGATAGCTATGGGCAGGAGGGGTGTGGCGAGGGGCATAGTCTTTCCTCTGGCGGCTGATCGAGGCAATTCTAAGAGAGATTGGGGCCTTTGTCAACGGGGCGCGCCAGTCCTCACAGGAACTTGTACATCTGGCACATATCCACGCCGTGGAGATCACGACGTAGCACCGCTTCCACTTCGTATCCGTGACCTTCGTAGAAACGCTGGGCTTCGGAATCCCAGTATGTCTTCAAGGTGATCTTGTGACACCCTTCCCGACGACAAATCTCTTCGACCTCAGCTAGCATGGCTCCGCCTATCCCTTGTTCCCGATGTTCCGCGCCCGTCATCATCTGGGATAGCTTCCCCAGGCCAGCTTCGATCTTGAACACCGCTGCGCCGATGAGCTCTCTGTCCTCACGTGCAGCCAAGGTGTAGCGCTGAACCTCCCACATGGAGGGATCGTACCGTCCGAAGATCGACTCGTTCACCGGCTTCCATTCGCGATTCAAGAAGCCCTCTATCGTCTCCCGCTCCACCTCGACGATTTCCACATCTCCCTCCCATGCTGATGGCAGCGTACCTCGGTCACAGGGCCTCTGCCTCGCCCACGGCAGAGGCGATGGCCTCCTCGATGCTCACCCTCTCCAGGCCCTCTCTCAGGGTCAGATACAGGAAGAACTCGACGTTGCCCGCGGGGCCTCTGAGCGGTGAGGCGGTCAGCCCCTGCACCTGCAACGCGTGGGCCGCAGCCCACGCCGTCACTTTCTCCAACACGCTACGGTGCACCGCTGGGTCCTTGACCACCCCTCCTTTGAGCACCTGCTCCCGTCGGGCCTCGAACTGGGGTTTGACCAAGGCCAGGATCTCCCCTTCTCCGTGAACCAGGCCAACCACCCTGGGCAGAACCAACTCCAAGGAGATGAAGGCGACGTCCACCGTCGCCAGATCAACCAGCTCGGGCAGGCCTTGCAGGTAACGGATATTCGTCCGCTCCAGCACGGTCACTCGTGGATCCTGGCGTAGCCGCCAGGCCAACTGGCCGTATCCGACGTCGATGGCGTAGACTCTGCTTGCTCCCCGCTGTAATACACAGTCCGTAAAGCCTCCCGTGGAGGCCCCCACATCAGCCACGATCCGTCCGGCAAGATCCACCCGAAAGCGGTCCAGAGCGTGCTCCAGCTTGATCCCGCCCCGACTGACATACGGTAACCCCTCACGGAGGACCACGTGAGCCCCGCTAGGGATTCCCTTTCCCGGTTTGTCCACCACCCGGTCGTCCACCAACACCTGACCGGCCATGATCAGGCTTTGCGCTTTGCGCTGACTCTCCACCAGGCCTCTCTCTACGAGCAAGATGTCTAGGCGCGTCTTTCGCATAATCGTAGGGTAAGCCTGCCCAGAATTAAAGTCAAACGGTTGACTATTGAGTAACGATGGGCTATCATCTTCTTTGTGTTGAAGCAGCTACTGATCACCATGCGTCCTAAGCAATGGACAAAAAACCTGTTCATCTTCGCCGCCTTACTCTTCGATCTCAAACTCTTTGATCTCACATATGTGGCCAAGACTGTCTTAGCATTCGTCCTCTTCTGCATCCTCTCCGGTTCCGTCTACCTCATCAATGACTTGACCGACATCGAGAAGGATCGCCAGCACCCCGTCAAGCGCAACCGCCCTCTGGCCTCGGGAAAACTGAAGAGATCGTGGGCGGTGACCGCCGCGGTGGTCGTGCCTCCTATCACGCTGTCCCCATGCTTTCTCGTTCAACCGCTGTTCGGTCTGATCGCCCTGGCGTACTTCGTCATCCAGTTGCTGTACTCCTTTGGCTTGAAGAACGTAGTCATCTTGGACGTCCTGATCATCGCCACGGGCTTCGTGTTGCGAGTGGCTGCTGGTGCGGCCGTGGCTGAGGCTCAGAGGTTCTCACCCTGGATCTACGTGTGTATCACCTTACTGGCTCTGTTCCTTGCCCTGGGCAAGCGACGGAACGAGTTGACTCTGCTGGACGCTAATGCCCTTAAGCATCGTAAGGTACTGCAGGAATACTCCCCGCAATTGCTGGATGAAATGATGGCTCTGGTGACTTCCTCCACGGTGATCGCTTACTCGCTCTATACCTTCTCGGCCGAGAACCTGCCAGCCAACAGGGCCATGATGTTGACTATCCCCTTCGTTCTGTACAGCATCTTTCGCTACCTGTACCTCATTCATGAGAAGAACCTGGGCGGTAGTCCTGAGGAGATACTGATCAGAGATGCTCCCTTCATCGTCAGCAACCTCTGCTGGGGAGCCGTCGTGGTGTTAATTCTCTACGCTTTCTAGGAGTGGACGACTTGGCAGGAGAGCTGGTCATCGCCATGCGTCCCAGGCGGTGGCTGAAGAACCTTTTCATGTTCGCCGCCCTGATCTTTGGGATCAAGCTGTCAGACCCTGTTCTAGTAGCGAGATCTGTGGTGGCGTTTGCGTGCCTCTGTCTGCTCGCCAGCGCAGCCTACCTGATCAACGATCTGGTGGATATGGAGCGAGACAGACTCCACCCCGCCAAGCGGAAGCGCCCATTGCCGGCTGGCAAGCTACAGAGGTCGTGGGCCTTAGGAGGGGCGATTGTCCTGGGTTCGGTGGGCCTATCCGTGGCCTTCATCCTCGGCGGTCGCTTCGCTTTGGTGTGTGCTGTCTTCCTCGCCGTCGAGATCGGCTACTCCCTCTTCTTCACGAACTACGTCATTCTGGACGTTATGATCATAGCTCTGGCTTTCATCCTCAGAGTCGTGGCTGGCTCTGTAATCGCGGAGGCAACCACATTCTCACCCTGGCTGTACGTCTGTGCGAGCTTCCTAGCCCTTTTCCTGGCTCTTTGCAAGCGGCGCCACGAATTGTTAGTCCTGGGTGACCTGGCTCCAAGGCATCGCAAGGTTCTTGGTGACTACAGCTCGGCGCTGCTTGTGCAGATGGTCTCAGTGGTTACTTCCTCCACCCTCATCGCCTACTCCCTGTTCACGTTCTGGGGCGCTCACGTGCCTGAGAACAAGAGCATGATGCTCACCATTCCCTTTGTCCTGTATGGCATGTTTCGCTATCTGCTGCTGATGCAGCGTGCGGATCTGCCGGGCAGCGCCGAGGAGATGCTGATCAGGGACCCACCCCTGGTGGTCAACAACCTCCTGTGGGGCGCTGCCGTGCTGGCCATCCTCTATCTGTTCTAGGTCGCGAGGCCGGGGGGGGAGGTTCGGGGAGTAGAAGCACATAACTTCCGCAGGACCATCTGGCAGTCTCTCAAGAGGCAGTGGAAACAACAAAGGCGCCATGCCAAGGCATGGCGCCTTTTGGTGCTACTCTACCGTTTCGTGTACTGCGGTGCCTTCCTCGCCCTCTTGAGACCTGGCTTCTTCCGCTCTTTCATTCGAGGGTCCCTCGTCAGAGACCCCTCTTGACGCAGCGCGGGGCGCAGCTCCGGGTTGGCCTTGGTCAACGCTCTGGCGATGCCGTGACGGATCGCTCCCGCCTGGCCAGTCATGCCACCCCCTCGGACCTTGACCGTGATCCTGAACATGTCTTCGGTGGCGGTCACCTGTAGAGGCCTCTTGAGATCTATCACGTCAGTAGACCGGGGGAAGTACGCATCTGCAGGCTTGTCGTTGACAGTTATCTGGGGTTCTTTGGATGGATACAGACGCACCTGGGCGCTGGCTGTCTTGCGACGGCCTGTGCCGTAGTAGTAGATGTCCGTGCGCGGTGGAGGCAACTCATCCACCGCGACCCCAATCTCCGCGGGTGCTTCAGTCGCTTCCTCTTCCGCTGCGGTGACTTCCTCGGCCTGGGGTGGCTCGGCTGCTTCCGCCACCTCCAAGACCTCGTCTCTGGCTGTCGTTTCCGCCGACGCTTCTCCGGCTTCGACCACCACCGGCTCGTCGGCATCCTCTGCCTCTTTGATCTCCGACTCCGCGGCAGGCAATGGTGCTTCCTCTATCGCTTGCTCTTCCTGCGGTGCTTCAGGCACCTCGGTAACTTTGGTTTCGTCCGCCACTACTCATGACCTCCTCTTACGCCGTTCCCCGCGCAGACCTCGAGACAGCGCTTCGCCACTTCAGGGGCTTCGGTTGTTGGGCCTCATGCGGATGGGAAGCTCCAGCATACAGCTTCAGCTTCTTCAACATGGCCCTCCCCAACCGGTTGTGAGGCAACATGCCTCGCACTGCTGAATGAATGACCCGCGTGGGGTGTTTCTTCAACTGTTCTCGTAAGGTGACGCCAGTCAGACCACCGGGATAGCCCGAATGGCGATAATAGATCTTCTGATCCAGTTTCTTGCCCGTGACGTGGACCTTCTCGGCGTTGATGACGATGACATAGTCACCGGTATCTAGGTGGGGGGAATAGATGGGCTTATGCTTCCCCCTCAGGACCTTCGCTATCTCCGAGGCTAGACGTCCCAACGTCTTGCCCTCGGCATCAACCAGGTACCATTCCCTCTCAATCTCCGAAGGCCTTATAAAGAGCGTTTTCATTTTCCAGATACCTCAGTAATTGACTCTCACCAGACAAAGCCCCTGCGCCGGAGCGGGCGGCGCAGCCAGGCTGATATCCTTGGCTTGCAGAACTCCCTTGACATCCGACGGGGAAAGCTCTCCCCTGCCGACCAGCAACAACGTGCCCACGATTCTACGCACCATCCGTCGCAGAAACGCGTTGGCAGTGATGTCAATGTGAATGCGGGGCCCATCTAGGACACAACTGGCGTCCACTATCTCCCGCACGGTGCTATCTCCCTGAGTCGGCTGGCCGAAGGAGGCGAAATCATGTACCCCTACCAGGTGTGCCAATGCCTTTCCCATAGACTCGGCATCCAGAGGCTGCGAATGGTGGTAGGTGTACCGGTCCTCCAGCGCCGAGCGAACCTCTTGGTTCAGGATGGTATACCGATATTCTCGCGTGACCGCGCTGAAACGGGCGTGAAAATCAGATGGGGCCAAGGTCATCTCCCTAATCACAACGTCGCGAGACAGGAGGGCGTTCAACGCCCTGTGCAGTTCTCTGAGAGATCGCTTCCAGCCCGTAAGGAAGTGGACCACCTGTCCTCGTGCGTGAACGCCGGCGTCTGTGCGCCCGGCTCCCACAGTTTTCGTCTTCTGCTGGGTCACCTCGGCCAATACTCTCTCCAGCTCCCCTTGGATCGTTGGCACGTTCGGCTGTTGCTGAAAGCCTGCGTACCGAGTACCGTCGTATTCCACGATGGCCTTGACCTTCCGCGCGCTAGGCGCAGGTGCCCGCACCCGGTAGTCAGACATCTCACTCTACCAACTCCAGGATAGCCATGGGCGCCGCATCGCCTTGGCGAGGGCCCAGCTTGATGATCCGTGTGTATCCCCCCGGGCGGTCTTTGTATTCAGGGGCTATCGTTTCGAACAACTCCTGCACCACTTTCTTGTCTGTGATCGTACGGAGCACCCGTCGGCGCTCGTGAACATCGCTCTCCTTCTCCAATGAACGCTTGGCCAGGGTAATCACCTTCTCGGCGTCCGCCCGGACAGCCCTGGCTTTGGCCTCGGTGGTCTTTATCCTCCCGTGCCGGAACAATTCAGTGATGAGATTCCTGAACAACGCGCGTCGGTGGCTGCTGGAGCGCTTGAGCCTGCGGCCTGCTACTCTATGTCTCATCGCTCTCTTCCTCCTGGGGCACAGGCAGGAGATCTTTCTCCTTCAGCGCCTCTTTCAACTCGTCCAGTGACTTCCGACCGAAATTCCTGATGGTAAGGATTTCATCATCCCCCTTCTCCAACTTCTCCAGAACCAAGCCTACCTTGGTTATGCCCGCTCGCTTGAGGCAATTGAAGGCTCGCACGGTCAAGTCAAGCTCCTCGATAGGCATTTCAGATATCCTGGCGGGAATGCCCTCTTCTACGACTTCCTCGAGATCCTCTATCAAGGCGTCACTGACATTGGCCACGAGGGAGAAGTGTTTGGCCAGCATCTGAGCGGCCGTGCTAAGCGCTTCTTCGGGCTGGATGGTACCATCGGTCCAGATGTCCAGTTTCAGTTGGTCGAAATCTGTGATCTCGCCTATGCGAACGCGATCCACAGTGTAGCCGATCTTGCGGATGGGGGTGTATATCGCGTCCACCGGCAGCTCCCCAATGGGTAGTTCACCTCTCTCCTCGCTGGGAGAATACCCCCTCCCTCTCTCGGCCACCATCTCTATGTCCACTTTGGAGTCATCGGAATCCATGGTCAGTAAGTGGAGTTCAGGGTTGACGATCTCCACCTCCGGGGGACACTCTATGTCCGCCGCTGTGACAATCCCTTCTCCCTTCGCTGCAAGTCGTAGACGCAGAGGCTCGTCCCCGTAGTACTTCATCCTGATCTGCTTGATGTTGAGAAGCAGAGTCATCGTGTCTTCCTTGACCCCGACTATCGGGGAGAACTCATGGTATATTCCATCTGCCCTGATGGACGTGATGGCTGCGCCAGGCAAGGATGAGAGGAGCACTCTCCGTAGGGAATTGCCAATAGTGACACCGTAGCCACTCTCCAGAGGCCCGATGATGAAGCGGCCGTATTGCTGCGAAATAGATTCGATCTCTATCTTGGGTAAAACTAGATTGGGCAACAACGGTTTCCCTCCTCTAACAGCTCCCAGTGCCAGTAACTGTCCTACCTGCTATAGTATTCGACTATGAGCTGCTCGTTAAGCGGCACCTCGATCTCTTCTCGAGTTGGGAGGGCCAGCACACGCCCCGACAGGGTCTTGACATCCACACTTAACCACTCTGGCACTAAACGGCGTTCCATCTCCTCTGCCACGTTCCTGAAGTAGGTCTTGCTCTTGCTCCTGTCACGTACCGATATGAGATCGCCTGGTCTGGCTAGGTAAGATGGAATGTTGGTCTTTCGCCCATTCACGTCGAAATGCCCGTGGCGTATGATTTGGCGGGCATGAGAGCGCGAGCTGGCAAACCCAAGGCGGTACACAGCATTGTCCAATCGGCTCTCCAGTATCTGGAGGAGGTTGGCGCCTGTGACGCCCTTGCGCCTCTCAGCCAATTCGAAGTACCGGCGGAACTGCCGCTCCATCACACCATACACGCGTCGAGCCTTCTGCTTGTGGCGCAGCTGTGTCCCAAAGTCTGTTACCTTCCGCCGCCACTTGGCGCGGCGACCATGCATGCCGGGGGGATAGGATCGCCGGTCGAAAGCGCATTTCGTTGTGAAACACCGATGCCCCTTCAAGAACAGCTTTTCCCCTTCTCTACGACAGAGCTTGCAAACTGGGCCAGTGTATCGTGCCATCTTGTCTCCTCTGGCGAATCCTCGTCGCGATGGGCGTGCCGGCCTTCCGACTACACACGCCTCTTCTTTGGAGGGCGGCAGCCGTTGTGGGGCACACGGGTGACGTCGCTGATCGATGTGACCGCAATCCCTGCCGCCTGCAAAGCGCGGACGGCGGCCTCACGACCGGGGCCAGGCCCTTTGATGAATACGTCCAACTCCCTCACTCCCATGTCCATGGCCTGCCTAGCCACCTGCTGGGCGGCGAGTTGGGCCGCATATGGGGTGCTCTTGCGAGAGCCCTTGAAGCCAGCCGTGCCCGCACTGCTCCACGTGATCACGTCACCTTTGCGGTCCGTGATGGTGATTATCGTGTTGTTGAAAGTTGCCTGTATGTGGGCCAGTGCGTGGGGAACATCCCTACGCACCTTGCGTGGCCCGCGCCTCCTGACTTTCCTTCGTGCCACTCAGACCTCCTTTTCAGGAACTCAGACTTGGGCCCCCCCTGCACCAATAGCAGAGGATCATGTGCACTGAGGTGTGCAAGTGCTTTCTACTTCTTGGACCTAGTGCGACGCTTGCCCGGAACTGTCCTTCGCGCACCCCTGTTGGTCCGTGCGTTGGTCTTGGTGCGCTGGCCCCGGACAGGAAGGTTGCGACGGTGACGCAGCCCTCGATAGCAACCTATCTCCTGCAGCCGCTTGATGTTCTGGGTAACTTCTCGACGCAGGTCACCTTCCACCTTGTGGTCCTTGTCAATGATGACCCTGATGCGGGTGGCGTCCTCCTCCGTGAGATCCTTGACCCTGAGGTTGGGATCGATCCCCGCTTGATCGAGGATCTTCTGGCTGGTGGGCTTGCCGACGCCGTAGATATAGGTCAGGGCGATCTCAGCTCGCTTGTTCTTGGGCAAGTCAACCCCGGCGATCCTAGCCATTCACGTCCTCCTGTCTTCTGCGGGCAGGTCCGTCGACCTGCCGCGTGAGACTATCCTTGCCTTTGCTTGTGCCTCGGGTTCTTGCACAGCACGCGCACGACGCCCCTGCGCCGCACGATCTTGCAGTTCTCACAGAGACGCTTCACCGATGGCCTAACTTTCATGATCACATCCTTCTTGCAGCAGGGTCAGTATCTCTGGCTCGCCCTCGGTGATGGCTATGGTATGCTCGAAATGGGCTGAGAGTTCGCCATCCTCGGTAACTACCGTCCAGCCGTCATCCAGCACTCGAGTCAGGTAGCTTCCCACATTCACCATCGGCTCGAGTGCGAAGGTCATGCCAGGCTTCAGCAAGATGCCTCTCCCACGCTGGCCGTAGTTGGGTATTTGAGGGTCTTCATGCATATTACGCCCGATACCATGTCCTACATACTGTCTCACGACAGAGAAGCCACGCGATTCGGCATAATCCTCAATCGCCCATGAGATGTCTCCCAGGTGATTCCCTGCCGTGGCCTGACCTATGCCTGCTTCCAGTGCTCCCCGTGTCGTCTCGATCAACTGCCGCGCCTCTTCGCTTATCCTGCCCACGCCCACGGTGATGGCAGCATCGCCATGATAGCCCTGATGGATAGCCCCAAAATCCAAACTCACCATGTCGCCCTCTTCGAGAACCCGAGGGCCTGGAATCCCGTGCACTACCTGTTCATTGATAGACACACATACAGAGGCCGGAAAGCCCCGATATCTAAGGAACGACGGTGTGGCCCCATGCTTGGCAACGATCTCATTAGCCAGTGAATCCAGTTCCGCTGTCGTAAGGCCAGGCTCAATCCTCTCCTTCAGGCGGGCGTGAGTGAGAGCCACGATCCTGCCTGTTTCTCGCATCAAGGCGAGCTCACGATTTGATTTTCTGATGACCATCACCGAATTCGAAGGGCGCTCAAGATCTTCTCGTGCACGTGATCTATGCCACCCTCGCTCTCGATGGTGGTGAGCAGCCCCTGGTGTCGATAGGAATCTATCAGGGGGCTGGTTTGATCCCAGTAGACTCGAATCCTGTTTCTAACTGTGCCCGGCTCGTCATCGCTCCTCTGATACAGCTCACCCCCACAGACATCGCACTTGCCCTTCTCCCGCGGTGGATTAGAGATCACGTTGTAGACCTTCTGGCATTGCCGACAGGTCCACCGGCTCGAAAGTCGTCTCACCAGCTCTTCCTCCGGAGCATCAATGAATAGAGCTGCCTCAATGGTCTTGCCCTGTTCTGCCAAAAGCCCCTTGAGAGCTTCGGCCTGCTCGATGGTGCGGGGGAAACCATCCAGGATCATCCCCTCGTCACAGCCGGGTTGGAGCAGCCGTTCCCGAATCATGGCGATGGTGACTTCGTCTGGCACCAACTCCCCTCTCTCCATGTAAGATTTGGCCTTCAGCCCTAGCTCCGTCTTGGCCTGGAGCGCCTCCCTGAATAGGTCGCCACTGGCGACATGAGGTATCCCCAACCGCTTTGCTAACATGGCCGCTTGAGTTCCTTTCCCCGCCCCTGGGGGACCAAGCATGATCAGGTTCATGAAACCTCCGCAGCCCTACTTCAAGAAGCCCTCATAGTGACGCATCAGTAGCTGCGCTTCCAACTGCTTCATCGTATCTATAACCACGCCCACTACGATCAACAGGCCCGTACTGGTGACGATCATAGTCTGCATGGGCGTCAGCGTGCTGACGAAGAACGGCAGCACAGCTACCGACCCGAGGAAGAGGGCGCCCACCAGAGTAATCCGCCGCAATACCCGGTTCAGGTACTCGGCCGTCCGAGCGCCCGGACGTATGCCCGGGATGAAGCCTCCGTGCTTTTGCAGGTTCTCTGCCATGTTCTGCTGCTGAAAGATGACGTCCGTGTAAAAGTATGTGAAGCCCACGACCATCATGAAATACAGCATCCAGTAGAATATCTGCTCCTGATTGAAGATGTTCACAATCCCTTGAGCCATGTTGGCCACTATGGGACTCTCTGCGTATTGGAAGTAGCTGGCGATCACCCCCGGCAGGATCAGCATGGAGGAGGCAAAGATCAGGGGGATCATCCCCGCTGAGTTCACCTTCATGGGTATGTGTGTGCTTTGACCCCCGTAGATCTTGGTGCCCCGCACCCGTTTGCCGTATTGCACAGGGATGCGGCGTTGTCCTTCATAGATGAAGACTATGGCTGCCACAGTTATCACACCGATGACGATGAAGGCTATCAGACCCGGGATATTCGCCTGGAGGTCCTGTGCCACCCTTTGAGGGATCTGGGCCACGATACCGCCAAAGATGATGATGGAGATCCCGTTGCCTACTCCTTGCTCGGTGATGAGCTCGCCCAGCCAGACGGCGAACATGGTGCCCGCCGTCAGCGTAAGGACAGTGGCCCAGCTGGTCAGGAAAGCATCTGCCGAGAACAGGTTAAAGTTCTCGAGGACCGGCATAGTACCGCGGCTGAACATGGCTATCTGCGCCATGGCCTGTAGGGCCGCCAAGGGAACTGTCATGATGTGAGTGTAAAGATTGATCTTCGCCTGCCCCGCTTCACCCTCCTGGGCTATGCGCTGCAAAGGAGGGATCAACGGCACGAGTAACTGCATGATGATGGAGGCCGTGATATATGGGTAAACGCCCAAGGCCACCACGGAGAAGCTAGCCATAGCACCGCCGGAGAACATGTCCAGTAACCCCAATAGCTGATTGCTATCGAACAGTTGTCTCAAAGCGTCAGCATTCACCCCTGGCACGGGTATGTGGGCGGCCACACGATACGCGACCAGCATAGCCAGCGTGAAGAGTATCTTCCGCCGTAGATCCGGCAGCTTGAAAGCGTTGAGGACATTCCTTATGGTTTCCACTCGACCCTCCTCTAGCGGTGCCTGGGCCTCCGGCCCCTCTTGGGCTTACTCGCCGGCAGAGCTAGTTCCTCCACGGTGCCTCCTGCGGCCTCTATTTTGGCACGGGCACTGGCGGAGAAGCCATGGGCCCTCACGGTCAAAGGTTTCTCCAAGGTGCCTCGTCCTAGGACTCTGACCAGTTCTCTAGGCGACTTGGCCAGACCTACTTGTGTCAGAGTTGTGGGCGTGACCTCATCGCCTTCGTCAAAACGCTCGTTCAGCCGATCAAGGTTCACGGTGGCGAACTGGGTCTTGAAGATGTTGACAAAGCCTCTCTTGTGGGGCAAGCGTCGGACGAGGGGCAGTTGTCCACCCTCGAAGTAAGGAGGTATGTTGCCCCCAGAGCGCGACTTCTGCCCTTTGGTGCCTCGGCCGGCCGTTTTGCCGCTCCCGGAGCTATCTCCTCTTCCGACCCTGTTCCTCTTCTTCTTTGCTCCTTTGGCCGGTCTTAACTGATGTAGTTTCATCGCTCCTCCAAAGGAAGACCCGCTCCCCCAGGCACCTCTCTAGTGGCTGATTTCCCTCTAGTTAGGTACAAGGGATTAGATCTCCTCCACCTGAACCAGGTGCCTGACTTTGTGAACCATGCCCCGGGTGGAGGGGTTGTCGGGTTGCTCAACCGATTGCCCCAGGCGGCGAAAGCCCAGGGCCCTGATGGTCGCCTTCTGGTCTTGGGAATAGCCTATGCTGCTCTTGACCCAGGTTATGCGCAACTTACTGGTCCTTGCCATCTACCTGCTCCCAGAAAGGCATTACCTCTTCCACTGGCTTGCCGCGCCGGCGTGCCTCCGCGGCCGGGTCTTTCAACTCTTTCAAACCCTCCATCGTAGCCCACACCACATTGAGGATGTTGGCACTTCCCAGAGACTTAGTCAGTATGTCTTTGATCCCCGCGGCCTCCACGACTGCCCGTACGCCACCGCCAGCGATAACTCCAGTCCCTGGTGAGGCAGGCTTGAGAAGCACCTTGGCTGCCCCGAACCTGCTCACCACCGGGTGGGGAATAGTCGTGCCTGTAATGGGCACACTGATCATGCTTTTCTTGGCTCTCTCCTTCCCCTTGCGGATGGCTTCGGGTACTTCCCGTGCTTTGCCCACGCCAGCACCAACGCTACCTTGGCCATCGCCTACGACAACTAAAGCTCGAAACCCGAAGCGTCGGCCACCCTTGACCACCTTGGACACTCGGGCGATCTGGACTACCCGTTCCTCTAGGAATTCATCTTGCATGAACGTCCTCTTTCTTTCGTTCAACTCAAGGCTTGAGATTCTCCCGGGCTGAAGGGGTTATTGGAGAAAGACCCACGGTCACTCTGCTAGAACTCCAGGCCCTCGGCGCGAGCCCCCTCGGCGAGAGACCGCACTCTACCATGATACTTGTATCCCCCTCTGTCAAAGACTACTTTGTCGATACCACGAGCCTTGGCCCGTCGGGCCAGAACCTCGCCGACTACTTTGGCTTGCTCAGCCTTTTTCAGACCCGCAACCTGATCTCGCACCTCTTTGTCCAAAGATGATGCAGCCGCCAGAGTGCGACCCTCCGTGTCGTCGATTACCTGAGCATAGATCTGCTTCAAGCTACGAAAAACCGAAAGCCGTGGACGGTCCTTGGCGACTCCTATTCTCTTGCGGACCCGCAGATGCCTCCTACGGCGAGCCGTCGCTCTGTCTCTTGCTTCACTCATCCCTTTGTGCTCCCACCGCTACTGTCATTGTTGCAACTGGGCGTTAGCCGATCTTTCCTGCCTTACCAGCCTTGCGGCGAATGTGCTCTCCCGCGTAACGAATGCCTTTGCCCTTGTAGGGCTCCGGCTTTCGCACCGCCCTTATCTCTGCGGCCACCCTACCTACCATCTCCTTGTTGGCCCCTTTCACCACTATGGTCCGATACCCTTTCTCCACATCAATCGTGACCCCTGGAGGGGGCTCTATCTCAACGGGGTGTGAATAGCCTACCTGCAGGATGAGCTTGTCTCCCTCCTTCTGTGCGCGATATCCCACTCCGTGAATCTCCAGGCTCTTCTGGAATCCCTCGTGGACACCTTGTACCATGTTGGCGAGCAAGGCCCGCGTCAGCCCATGCAGGGAGCGGTGTAGCCGCTGGTCGGTAGGACGGGTGACTACCAACTGATTGTCTTCCAAAGATATGGAGATGTCCCTGTGAAAGGTGCAGGACAACTCACCCTCCGGTCCCTTGGTCGTGACTTCGGAGCCACGGATGCTGACTTCAACGTTCGAGGGTACAGGTATGGGCATCTGGCCTATGCGAGACACTTGAGCGTACCTCCCCTGCTTCGCAGCCTGACAGGATGGACTACTCTTGCCTCATCCACAGATGATGCTGCGCAGTTGTCACTACCACACATAGCATAGAACCTCACCACCGATGGCAAGGCGTCTTGCCCTCTTATCGGTCATGATCCCCTTCGAGGTGGAGACGACAGCGATCCCCATGCCACTTATGACTCTGGGGAGCTCCGCTTTCCCAGCGTACACCCGGCATCCAGGTTTGCTGACTCGCTTCAGAGCCGTTATCACCGGCTCTCCATCCTCTGTGTATTTCAGCCATATCCTCAGCATGGGTTGGGGGCGGTCCTTGGTGATGTCATACCCTTGGATATACCCTTCCTCCCGCAATACCCTTGCAATCGCCACTTTCATCTTCGAGGCAGGCGCTGCTACCTGGTTGTGGCCAACCGCGGTGGCGTTCCTGATGCGCGTAAGCATGTCAGCGATGGGATCGGTGTGCATGATGATAGTGCCCTTTCTCAGCTACCAACTGGACTTGGTGACGCCAGGGATCTTACCTTCTAGGGCGAGCTCCCGGAAACAGATGCGACACAGGCCGAAGCGGCGCATGTACGCCCTGGGACGTCCGCATAATGAGCAGCGATTCCTCACCTGTGTCTTATGTTTCCTTTTCTTTTCCTTGGCGATCAACGACTTCTTGGCCACTTCACCTCCGCAAACGGGCTATTGAGGAGCCAACTCCTCGGACGATACGCTATACCCTCTTGAACGGCATTCCCAAGAGGGTCAAAAGGCGCCTTCCTTCCTCATCGGTCTTGGCGGTGGTAACGATGCTGATCTCCATTCCCCGCACCTTGTCTATGGAATCGTAGTCGATCTCGGGCCAGACTAGCTGTTCTTCGAGTCCCAGAGTGTAGTTGCCACGGCCGTCGAAGGCGTCCCGAGAGATCCCACGGAAGTCTCGGTGACGTGGCAGAGCCGCGTTGACAAGGCGGTCGAGGAAGTCGTACATGCGGCCACCTCGCAGCGTGACCTTCGCGCCGATGGCCATGCCTTCTCTAAGCTTGAAAGCAGCGATGGACCGTCGAGATCGGGTGATGATCGGCCGCTGTCCCGTGATGGTAGCCAGGTCTTGGCTAGCTCCATCCAGGGCCTTGGCGTCCTGCAACGCCTCCCCCAATCCAATGTTGACCACAATCTTGGTCAGGCGTGGCACCTCCATCACGTTGCGATAACCGAAGTCCTGCATCAAGATGGGGACGACTTCCTTCAAGTAAGTTTCCTTCAGTCTGGACATGATTGCTTCTCCGACGTCGGCCTCGCCTCTAGTCCATCATCTCGTTGCATCGCCTACAGAACCTCACCTTTCGGCCATCGTCCTGAACCCTGTAGCTCACCCTGGTGCGCTGATTGCAATGAGGGCAGACCAGAGCCACATTGGACACATGCACTGGAGCCTCACGCTCAATGATGCCGGCCTGAGTACGTACCCGACCGGTAGGCTTCGTATGCCGCTTGACCATGTTGATTCCTGAGATGATCACCTGGTTCTTGTCCAGCAACACGCGATGCACGCTACCTTTCGCGCCTCGGTGGTCGCCGCTAATCACCTCTACAGTGTCACCCTGCTTAATCCTGTTCATCTTCTCGACCCTTGGTCTCGATCTCCCCGGTCTATAGCACCTCTGGGGAAAGGGAGACGATTTTCATGAAGCCCTTTTCCCTGAGTTCACGGGCCACAGGCCCAAATATGCGCGTACCTTTGGGGTTCTGATAATCGTCCAGTATCACCGCCGCGTTCTCGTCGAAGCGGATGTGTGATCCGTCGGAGCGCCCGTACTCCTTTGCAGTACGCACTATCACAGCTCGCACAACGTCACCCTTCTTTACGGAACCGGCGGGTATGGCTTGCTTGACGGTAGCGACAATGACATCCCCTATGCGCCCATAGCGGCGCTTGGAGCCTCCCAGCACCCTGATACACAGGATCTCGCGCGCCCCTGTGTTGTCTGCCACTCGCAGACGGCTCTCTGCTTGGATCATTGCTCTACCCTCTTGCCTTCACCCCTGAGAAGCTCTTCCACCACCCAACGCTTCTCCTTGCTGAGGGGCCGGCTTTCCACGATGCGCACTACATCGCCTATCTGACAAGAATCGTCTGAGTCATGGGCCTTGAACTTCTTTCGGATCTTGATGACCTTCTTGTATAGCGGGTGTCTGGCCTTCCGTTCCACGACCACCACAACCGTCTTGTCCATTTTGTTGCTGACCACCCGGCCGACCATCGATTTGCGCCGTCCTGCCATCATCCCTACTCCTCGGCCCCCTCCAGTTCCCGCTCTCTCAGAATGGTCTTCGCGCGAGCTATGTCCCTCTTGACCTGCTGGATACGGTTGAAGTTGGTCAATTGGTTGGTACTAAGCTGAAAGCGCAGGTTGAAGAGCTCCTCATACATCCCCTCCAACTCATGCCGCAGTTCTTCTGAGGTCATACTTCGCACGTCTTGGGCCTTCATCGGTTAATTCCTCGCTGCTACAGTTCATATCTGGACACGAACTGGGTCTTGATGGGGAGCTTGTGAGAGGCGAGGCGGAAAGCTTCGCGCGCCGCGGTTTCGTCGACACCGCCGATCTCGAAGAGTACCCGGCCTGGCTTGACCACAGCTACCCAGTGGTCGACGTTGCCCTTGCCACTCCCCATCCTGGTCTCCGCTGGCTTTGTGGTGACAGGCTTATCTGGAAATACACGGATCCACAGCTTGCCACTCCGTCTCACATAACGTACTATGGCCCTGCGGGCTGCTTCTATCTGTCGACTGGTTATCCAGGATGGCTCGAGGGCCTGGAGGCCGTACTCGCCAAAGCTCACCTCGGCGCCACGACGAGCTTTGCCTTTGCGGCGGCCGCGATGGGCTTTCCGATACTTCACTCTCTTGGGCATTAACATGTGCAGCTACTCCCCGAAGTCGCGCAAACAGAAACTGCTAGAGGAAGGCAAGTCCTTCCTCTTCGTCCTCTGGAAAGACGTCGCCCTTATAGACCCAAACCTTGACTCCTATCCGTCCATATGTGGTAAGAGCTTCGGCCTGTGCGTAGTCAATGTCGGCTCGCAAAGTATGGAGAGGAACCCGGCCCTCCATCGTCCAATCTCGCCGGGACATTTCGCTTCCACCCAGTCTACCACTGCAAGCCACCTTGATCCCACCCGCTCCCAAGCGCATGGCCCGGGTTGCTGCCTGCTTCATGGCTCGCCTGTGAGAGATCCTTCTTGCTAGCTGGGCTGAGATGTTCTCCGCGATCAGGTAGGCGTCCAGTTCTGGCTCTGGGATTTCCACAACCTCAATGCGCGCCTTCTTGCCAGTCAGATCCTCCACCCGACGACGCAAGAGGTTGACGCTTGCTCCCTTTCGACCGATGACGATGCCGGGTCTGGCAGTGTGTATGGTCATGGAAACCTGCTTTGGAAAACGCTCGATGTCTATCCTGGCTATGCCCGCGTGCGCCATCTCTCCCCGGATCAGTTGCCGGAGTTCGAGGTCCTCCTGCAACAGGTCCACATACTTCTGGCCTTCAGCAAACCATTTGGCCTTCCAATCCTTGGTGACTCCTAGTCTGAAACCTATGGGATGTACCTTCCTGCCCAAGTTAGCCTCTCCTTCCTCTCGCCTACGCTCATCCTTCCTCAAGTTCGCTGAGAACCACGGTGATGTGAGAGCCTCTCTTCAATATCGGCTTGGCCCGCCCTCGGGCCCCAGCCCTGAATCTCTTCAACGTAGGTGCGGTGTCAGCGGTTATCCGAGAGATGTACAGATCGGACCTGGAAAGGCCGTGGACATCGTCGGCATTGGCTGCGGCCGACTCTATAGCTTTCGTCACCGGCTTGGCTGCTGCCTGCGGCAAAAACCTGAGGAGGGCCAACGCCTCATCCACGGGCCGCTCCCGCACCAAGTCCACTACGCGTTGAACCTTATGCGGCGACATAGGTATGTATTTCTCAACAGCCCTGATCTCAACTCCCATGTCGGCACCTACATCTCCCTGCTGATGAGCGTTCTTTTCTCACGATAGGAATGCCCGCGAAAGGTCCGGGTGGGGGCAAACTCCCCCAGCTTATGCCCCACCATGTTCTCGGTGACATAGATGGGCACATGACGACGCCCATCGTGCACCGCGATGGTGCGACCTATCATCTCAGGGGAGATGGTGGAGGCGCGCGCCCAGGTCTTGATCACATAGTCTTCACCGCGCTCATTCATGCGCTTGATCTTCTTGAGCAGCTTGGCGTCTATGTACGGACCTTTCTTCAAGGACCTAGTCATCTGCTATCTCCTCTTTGCACCTCGACGACGTACTATCCACTTCTCTGTATCCTTGCGACGACGGGTCTTCTTGCCCAGCGTCTTCTTGCCCCATGGGCTCTTGGGGGAAGGCATTCCTATGGGGGCCTTGCCCTCTCCGCCGCCATGAGGGTGGTCCCTGGGACTCATCGCTGAACCGCGAGTGGTTGGCCTGCGACCCAGCCAACGAGATCGTCCTGCCTTGCCCAAGTTCACATTGCCCCAGTCGGTATTGCCCACCTGCCCGATGGTGGCCAAGTTGTTCACATTGATGAGGCGGATCTCGGTCGAAGGCAAGCGTACCTGAGCGTACTTGCCCTCCTTAGCCAGTAGCTGAGCCGAGGTACCGGCGGAGCGCGCCATTTGCCCTCCTTTGCCGCTGCGCAGCTCGATGTTGTGGATCATCGTGCCCACAGGGATATTGGCAATTGGCAAAGCGTTTCCCACCCGAATATCGGCGTCAGGACCCGAGTCGACGCGGTCGTTGACCTTCAGCCCCAGTGGGGCGATCATGTATCTCTTTTCTCCATCGGCGTACACTACGAGGGCTATCCGAGCGGAACGGTTGGGATCGTACTCGATGGAATCCACCCTCCCAGGGATGCCAAACTTGTCCCGCTTGAAGTCTATGATCCGGTACCTACGCTTGTGACCGCCGCCGCGATGGCGAACGGTGACGCGCCCCTGAACGTTGCGACCAGCTTTCTTTGGTAGCGGCCTGAGGAGCGAACGCTCAGGCTTGGTGCGGGTTATGTCCTCAAAGCTGGTGACAGTCATGCCGCGTCTTCCAGGCGAGGTGGGTTTGTAAACTTTGATGGGCATGCTCAGACTCCCTCGAAGAACCCTATGGACTGGCCCTCGGCCAACTTGACTGTAGCCTTCTTCCAAGGGTGAGGCTTGCTGACGTGGGGGCCGTAGCGATGTGTCTTGCCACGCATCTTGATGATGTTAACGGAGACTACGCTCACGTCAAAGACCTTCTCCACCGCTTGCCTTACCTCATGTTTGTTGGCGCGAATATCGACCTCAAAGGTGTATCGACCCTGGTCCGCTTGCAGGGTAGTTTTCTCGGTGACGATGGGTCGTTTCAGGACTTCGTAGATATGCACGCTAATCACTCCTCCGCTTCACTGGCCCAGGAATCCCTCGATCGCCCTCAGAGCTGCCAGAGGCATGACCAGATAATCGTGGCCCAAGATGTCTACCAGGTTCAGATACTGCGCACGCAGGGTCTTCGCATGGGGCAGGTTGCTTACAGACTTCTCTACGTGGGGATCTCTGTCGGGAAGGAGGATCAGCGTAGTTGAATCTCCTGTCAGGCCACCGAGAACGTGGAGCATCTCTCTCGTCTTCGCGGTAGGCATTTCGAGCTTGTCCAACAGAATGAGCTGCTTCTCGCGAGCCTTGACCGAAAGAGCCGATCGCAAGGCAAGACGCCGCATCTTGCGCGGCATCGCTTTGCGGTAGTTCCTGCCAGGACGAGGACCAAAGACGATGCCACCACCGCGCCACTGAGGCTCACGTATGCTGCCGTGGCGTGCACGTCCGGTGCCTTTCTGCCGCCAGGGTTTCCTACCTCCACCTCTAACCTCTCCCCTGGTCTTGGTCCGGGCCGCGGCTAGACGTGCGTTGGCCAATTGGCGTACCAAAGCCTGGTGCATGACGGCCTCGTTCGGCGCTACGCCGAAGATGTCATCTCGAAGTTCTGTTTCGTCAATGACCTTGCCGGTCATATCTCGAAGAGGAACCTTCATCTTTTCTTACCCTTGACCGCACTCTTGATAGTCACCAGACCGCCATTAGCGCCAGGCACGGCACCTCTGACGGCCAACAGATTCCGCTCCGGGTCGACGAGGGCGACTTTCAGCGTCTGAACAGTCGTGCGCTGGCCACCCATACGTCCGGGCATTCGCTTGCCCTTGAAGACGCGCCCAGGTGTAGATCCGGCTCCGACGGAGCCAGTGGCCCTTGCCCGATCAGACTGCCCGTGAGTGGCCGGCCCGCCGCCGAAACCATGGCGTTTCATCGCTCCGGCGAAACCTTTCCCCTTCGAAATGCCGGTCACATCCACTAGATCGCCGACGGAGAAAATACCGGCATCGATCTTCTGCCCGACTTCGTAGGCCAAGACGTCGTCAACCTTGATCTCTCGCAGGTGTCGCACGTCAGGTACATCCTTGGGTACATGTCCCCGTTGAGGTTTGTTGAGGCGTTTGGTTTCCCCAAAACCCAACTGGATGGCCTCGTAACCGTCCTTCTCACTGGTCTTGATCTGAGTCACGTAGCATGGACCCGCCTCAATGATGGTGACAGGGATCGCGTCCCCGCCGTCATCGAAGATCTGGGTCATCCCTGCTTTCTTTCCTAGGATCCCTTTGATCACTACTCTCCCCCCCTGGGGCGCCACTTCCGCCAGACCCCTCAAGGGGCCTGCAGCAGCCTTCACAGACGTGCTGGGCTACTTGGGGCTACGACTAGAGTTTGATTTCTATGTCCACTCCCGCAGGCAGGTTGAGACGCATCAACGTGTCAACCGTCTTGGATCCGGGCTCAATGACGTCTATAAGACGTTTGTGCGTGCGGATTTCGAACTGCTCTCGCGAATCCTTATCAATGAACGGCGAACGAATAACGGTGAACTTCTCGATCTTTGTCGGCAGGGGTACCGGTCCAACAATCATGGCTCCGGTACTTTCCGCCGCTTCCACTATGCGCTGCGCTGATTGATCGAGAACCTTGTGATCGTAGGCCTTCAAGCGGATTCTGATCTTCTCCCTAGCCATCTGTGCTTTCTACCTTACCCTCCGGATTGGAGATCGTGCATCTTTGGCGCCGTCCTCGTTGAGAACTGGCTACCCACGTCTATCACTCCACGATCTTGGTGATCACTCCAGCGCCGACCGTTCGCCCCCCTTCGCGGATGGCGAAGCGCGACCCCTCCTCCAGGGCCACGGGCACTATCAACTCCACCTGGAGCTTTACGTTGTCGCCAGGCATCACCATCTCCACATCCTCCGGCAACGTCGCCGACCCCGTCACATCCATCGTCCTGATGAAAAACTGCGGCCGATACCCCGTGAAGAATGGCGTGTGCCTCCCCCCCTCGTCCTTCCTCAAAACGTACACACTCCCCTCGAAGGTCGTGTGCGGCTTGATGCTGCCCGGCTTGGCCAACACCATCCCTCTGTCCACCTCTTGCCTCTCTACCCCTCGCAGCAAGCAGCCAATGTTGTCCCCTGCTATCCCCTGGTCCAATAGCTTGTGGAACATCTCCACCCCAGTGCACACCGTCTTCTTTACGTCCGACTGCATACCTATAATCTCTATTTCCTCGCCAACGTTGATCGTCCCGCGCTCCACTCTCCCCGTCGCTACCGTCCCTCGTCCCTTGATCCCGAAAACATCCTCTACCGGCATCAGGAAAGGCTTGTCCATCTCCCTCTCTGGCATGGGAATGTAGTTGTCTATGGCGTCCAATAGCTCCCAGATAGCCTTGTACTCCGCAGCATCAGGGTCCGTGCTTGATGAGTTCATGGCCTCCAGAGCCGAACCTCGCACGATCGGTATCTCGTCCCCAGGGAATTCGTACCCGTCCAATAGCTCCCGTAACTCCAACTCCACCAACTCCAGCAGCTCTGGATCGTCCATCATGTCCACTTTGTTCAGGAATACCACCATGCTCGGTACTTCTACCTGACGAGCCAGCAATACGTGCTCCCTCGTCTGCGGCATCGGCCCATCAGGAGCACTTACCACCAGGATCGCCCCATCCATCTGCGCTGCACCAGTGATCATGTTCTTGATGTAGTCCGCGTGACCAGGACAGTCCACATGCGCATAGTGACGGTTCTCCGTCTGGTACTCCACGTGAGAAATCGCAATCGTCAGCCCCCGCGCCTTCTCCTCCGGAGCATTGTCTATCGTATCGAAAGGCCGATGGTCTGCCAACCCCTTGAAACTCAATACCTTCGTCATGGCCGACGTCAACGTCGTCTTCCCATGATCCACGTGACCTATCGTCCCCACGTTCACATGGGGCTTGTCCCTTACAAATTTCTCCTTTGGCATT
>Ga0209979_1001005_pt1 | contig 33324 bp, 31 predicted proteins | sample AnhtaG_FD_183114 | JGI IMG/M metagenome (GOLD analysis project Ga0209979, IMG submission 183114) | Deep subsurface microbial communities from Anholt, Denmark to uncover new lineages of life (NeLLi) - Anholt_01485 metaG (SPAdes) (version 2) | ecosystem: Environmental > Aquatic > Marine > Oceanic... | reverse complement strand
CTATGAAAAGAGTTCACCTACTTCAACTGATTATCTTTACCCCCTTTCCCTGGCATAGTTTCATTAGGAGGTTTTCCAGCAGGAACTGAGGCTTCAGGGAAGTTGATTTGCAAGCGATATCGATGTAGCAAAGGTATTGAAATACTGATGCTAATTCTTCTCGACTGAACATATCAACCTGTCTCTTCAATTTCTCAGGAGCTGTGGACTTGAACACCTTTTCCTCTTCCCTTTGCATATCTCCCTTCAAGTTAGCTATTTTTATCAAGTGGCGGTTCAGGCTATTCAGAATGGATAATGGTTTGGAGCCATCCTCAATCATCCGATGAAGGATTTTCAGGCTTTGGGCTAACTTCTTTCTGCCAATGGCATCGGTAAGCTCATAAATAGGATAACGGTGAAGCCTTCCGGCAGAACCCTCGAGGTCTTTTACCTCTATTCTCCGTCGCTCCCCCAGCCTTATGAAAGCCTTCTGGAGCTCATTGGCTATAGCTGTTAAGTCTGTTCCCAAAAGGTCTATAAGGTAAGAAACCCCTTCGGGGGTGATAGTGTAGTCATGTTTTTCGGCATGATCAATTGTCCAGGCTTTAGCCCTCTCCTCGGAAAGTCGCCTGAAGCTCACTTCGGTGCAATACTTCTGGAGTAATTTGAACTCTTTTCTCCTGTAGTCTCTCGCTGTTCGGGTTCCCCTTTCCCAGAAAGCTCGATTCTCATTATAAACGAAGGTCAGCACTGTAAAAGGAGAGGGACTTTTCAGATACTCCTCCAAGAGAGCTAACAGGAGAGCTAATTTTGGGTCTTTCATCTCCGCTTCTAATTTTCGGTCTTCCATCTCCTCTGCCTGTTTTACTACCACCAGCCGTTTTTCGGCAAACACAGGGAGGCTCTGGGCAGTGGCGATAATCTGCCCATAGTCTGTATCAAAGCCGTATAGGAGGTTGTAGTTGAAAGCCTCCATCTCTGGGGAGATGAGCAGCTCTTTTAGCCTGCTCAGGGTCTCCTCTTTAAGGAATTGTTCCTCTCCGCTGAACAGGTAAAGGTTGCCTATCTCTCCCTTTCCTAATTGCCTATTCAACTCATCGGGGGTTAGTGGCATAGTCTCTTCCCCTGAGAATGGAAGCTTCTGCTAATCAAAAGCCCTCCAGTATGGTGCTCACTATACTCCTGGCGAAGGATTCCACCGAGAGGTTTATCGCTTCAATTTCCTGGTCGTAGTAGTCCTGAATGTTTTCGCTAATCTGGAAATCCTCCCGAAAGGCGAAGTTAGGGCTCTCCCAAATGATCTGGTCTTGTACTAAATCTTTGAAATAGACTCTCGCCCTAATAACGACCGAATAGGAGGTGGCTCTCCCCTCTTCGTCGGCAGAGCGGGGGATCAGAGAGTAAGAGAGGATCTCCCCTTTTAGCAGGGCGTCAACCTCCTCTTCAGAGGAGACAATCTGATAGTTACCGCGGGCGATGAATTCTTCCTGAATTTTCTCGGTTATCTTCATCTCTAAATCGAGGCGGGCGGTATGGTTTTCGAACATCGGGATGCCAATTTTCTTTATATATTTGGGGAGGAAAGTTCCTCGACCAGCCAGCTGATAGCCGCAGGCTGCCGGAAGGAGGGAGAGGGCTATGATAAGGAGAGGGAGGATTGTTTTTCTTATCCCAACTATCATTATTATTTAACCACAAAATTTATGAGTTTTTTAGGCACATAGACCGATTTAACGACTTTTCTCCCCAGCAAATAGGATATTACCCTTTTGTCGGACATTGCCGCTTTTTTGATTTCCTCATCCGGGGCTTGGGGATCGACGGTTAGCCGGCTGCGGAGCTTCCCGTTTATTTGCACCACTATGGTGATCTTCTCTTCGGTAGCCAGTTCGGGGCTGTAGGTAGGCCAAGGGGCATAGGTGATTTTTTCTGGGCTTCCCATCCTCTGCCAAAGCTCCTCGCATATATGGGGGGCAAAGGGGGAGAGCAGCAACACCAGAGCCTCGATGGTTTCCTTGATGACCTTCAGGGAGTCGGTATTTATCTCCCCGGAGAGGTCAAACTTGTAAAACTCGTTGACCAGCTCCATAACGGAACTGAGGGCGGTATTGAAGTGCATCCTTTCTTCAATATCGGCGGTAACCTTCTTGATGGTCTGATGGGTTTTGATTCTTAGTTTCTTCACCCCCGCAGAAAGGGGAGCCTCTTCTGGGAGTCTCTCCACAGTGCGGATGGAAGGGATATATTTGTTAGCAATACGCCACAGCCGGTTCAAGAATCGGTAACAACCCTCAATACCCTGCTCGTTCCAATCGAGGTCCTTCTCCGGGGGAGCGGCGAAGAGGCAGAAGAGACGCGTGGCATCGGCTCCATAGCGCTCTATAAGCTCATAGGGCTCCACCACATTCCCTTTGGATTTCGACATCTTAGCCCCATCTTTGATGACCATTCCCTGGGTGAGAAGATGGACAACCGGCTCGTCTACTTTAACTAAGCCCATATCTTTCAAAACTTTATTGAAGAAGCGGAAATACATAAGGTGCAACACCGCATGCTCAATGCCCCCTATGTAGAGGTCGACCGGCATCCAGTAGTCTATCGCTTCGGGGTTCAGGGGTTTGGTGTCGATTTTGGGATCGGTGTAGCGTAGGTGATACCAGGAGGAATCGACGAAGGTATCCATAGTATCAGTCTCTCGTCGAGCTGGCTCGTGGCACCTGGGGCATTGGGTATGAACAAACTCCTCCACCTGGCTGAGAGGGGAACCCCCGGTCCCTGTGATTTCCTTGATCTCCGGGAGCAACACCGGCAGTTCCTCCTCGGGAACTGGCACAATGCCGCACTTGGGGCAATAGACAATTGGTATAGGAGTTCCCCAGTATCGCTGACGGGATACCCCCCAATCCTTGAGGCGGTAGTCGACGCTTTTACAACCAATCTCCTTCTGCTCGATGTATTCGGTCATTCTCTCAATCGCCACCGGGGAGGTGAGGGAGGAGAACTCCCCGGAGTTTACCAAAATCCCCTTCTCAGTGTAAGCTTGTGATAACTGAGCGGCATCCAGTTCATTTCCCGGAGGCTGGATGACAACCTTTACGGGAAGACCGTATTGTATGGCGAATTCAAAGTCCCTCTGGTCGTGGGCGGGCACCCCCATCACGGCGCCAGTGCCGTACTCCATAAGCACGAAGTTGGCTATCCATATAGGCATAAGCTCCTGGCTGAAGGGGTTACGGGCGAAGGAACCGGTGAATACCCCCTCCTTTAAGGTGGCGGCGGCGATGCGCTCTTGATAGCTTAATCCCTTTTGCCTTTCGATAAAGGAGAGAACTTCTTCTTTTTCTGGATTTCCTTCTATTAGCTCGGCAATCAAGGGGTGTTCCGGCGAAAGGGTCAGGAAGGGCACCCCATAAATTGTATCAATGCGGGTGGTGAAGACCTCTACCTTGCGGCTGGAATCGACTACTGGGAAGCTGATCCTTGCTCCAACACTTTTCCCTATCCAATTTCGCTGCATGGTGAGAACATTCTCTGGCCAGTTGTGGACCAACTGGGACATATCCTCCAATAGCCGGTCGGCATAAGCACTGATTTTGAAGAACCATTGCTCCAGTTCCCTCTCCTCCACTTCCGTTTCGCATCTCCAGCAGCCCCCCGCTTCCACTTGCTCGTTAGCCAGCACCGTTTGGCAGCTGGGGCACCAGTTTACCTTCCCCTTTTTATGGTATACCAGACCCCGCTCCATCATCTTGAGGAAGAACCATTGGTTCCACTTGTAGTATTCGGGGAGGCAGGTGGTTACCTCCCTCTCCCAGGCGTAACTATAGCCCATTCTCTTAAGCTGGAACCTCATTTTTTTGATGTTGTTTAGGGTCCAGTGGGCAGGGTGCGCCTTGTGCTGGATGGCGGCATTCTCTGCTGGCATTCCCAGAGAGTCCCACCCGATGGGGTGGAGGACATTGTATCCCTGCATCTGCTTATATCGAGCAACGACATCCCCGATGGAGTAGTTGCGAACATGCCCCATGTGGATCCCGGCGCCCGAAGGGTAAGGGAGCATCTCCAGGCAGTAGAACTTAGGTTTGGCAGGGTTCTCGGTCACCTCAAACTCGCGGCTCTCCTTCCAGAGATTCTGCCATTTGACTTCGATTTTCTTGAAATTGTAGCTGTCCGTCATCTCTCTCCTCTGGAATGGTGGGGTTGTTCCCTCTTTTTCTTATCCGGACAGGGATTTGGCAATGGCTGATTCTCCAATTTCTTTTTTATCCCGTCCAGCACGCCGTTGATGAACTGGGCAGACTCGCTGGTGCTGTATTTTTTGGCAATCTCTAAGGCTTCGTTTATGGCTACCTTTTTGGGAACAGTCCCTTCGTAAAGGAACTCATAGACAGCTATTCGCAGGATGTTTCTGTCAACCGTTGCCATTCTGTCCATCTTCCAGTGCTCAGCGGTAGTGCCTATCAGATGGTCTATCTCTCCTCGATGCTCCACCGAGCCCCTCACTATACGCTTGGCGAATTCTATCACCTCGAGCTTGAATTTGTGAGAAGCAAAGAAGGTGGAGAAAGCTTCCTCCACCCGGTCGTTGGTTATATCGATTTGAAAGAGCATCTGCAAAGCTAATTCCCTCGCTTTTCTCCGCTCACCCATTATGACACCTTATAAAGTAAGGGGATAGCCCCCTTTCTGAAAATGAGCCTTAGAGGGTTTTCGTGTTTTTACAGGTTGTGGTAGAGGTTTACCATTTCAATGGCACTGATGGCGGCATCCCATCCTTTATTGCCCAATTTGGAACCTGCCCGTTCGATTGCCTGCTCTAAGGTATCTGCAGTTAAGACCCCGAAGCTAATGGGAACTCCCGTTTGCAGGGCGCTGTTAGCTATCCCTTTGACCACCTCAGCGCTTAGAAAGTCAAAATGGGGTGTGGAGCCTCTTATCAGGGCACCCAAGCAGATGACGGCGTCGAACTGCTTTGACTGAGCCAGCTTGTTAGCTACCAGAGGGAGCTCAAAAGAGCCCGGGACCTTATATATTTGTAGGTCTTCGTCTATTGCCCCGTGGCGATGCAGGGCATCGAGGCATCCGGTCAGCAGCCTTTCGCCGATGAACTCGTTGAAACGGCTAACTACCAGAGCAAACCTGAGTCCCTTCGCCTGTAAATGACCCTCAACAATTTTTGGCATCCTTCCCTCTCCTTGTTTCAGGAGGGTATTCTCCCTTTCCCCCCAATTGTTTTAAATTCAATAAATTCTAACAAAAAGGGATGACCAAGTCAAGCAGGTTTTAGGGGAAGGGAAGGCAAGAGGGGGGAGGGAACTCAAAGGGCATTCTGGAAGATATATCTCTATCCCTTAAGCCACCCATCCTTGACAAGGGGGGTTATCTTTGTTATATTTTTCCCGTCTATTAGAATAAAACCCCTTATTTTTGCGTATATAAGGTAGATATTTAATATATGTCTCTGAGTGAGAAAGAGATAATTAGCAAATGTCAGCAGGGAGAAGTGGAGTATTACGAGGAACTGGTGAATAAATACAAAAGAAGCGCCTATTTTTACGCTCTGGGGATGGTGGGCTCAGTGGAGGATGCCGCGGACCTCTCTCAAGAGGCTTTTATCAGGGCTTATAGGTCCCTCAAAAGGTTCAAGCCCCAGTATAAATTTAAAAGCTGGTTCTTCAGGATTCTCACCAATCTGTGCATCAGCCACTTGCGGAGGAGGGGGAAAAGGGCGGAGGTCTCCACTGAGGATGAGAAGGGGGCTACCATACCTCTCCCCGACGACCGCTTTAATCCCCAGCTTTTGCTGGAGCGGAGAGAGACAATGAGTCAGCTATGGAAAGCTCTTTCTGAGCTCGGTGCCAAGCATCGGGAGATCATCCTCCTCAGGGATTTTCAGGAGCTATCTTATCAGCAGATAGCAGAGATTTTGGAGATTCCAATAGGGACGGTGATGTCCCGGTTGCATCAGGCTCGCTCCCGACTGAGGGAGAAGATGACAGGATTTCTTTAAGGAAATGGTTTGAGATGAGCTGTGAGGAATTCGAAGTTTTATTGAACGGATATATCGATGGGGAGCTAAAGGGCTCTGACCTTAAAAGGGTTGAGGAGCATTTAGCCGAGTGTTCCCATTGTCAGAAACTGGTAAGAGATTACCAGCGTCTAAAGGAGGTGACAGCTGAGATGAGATTTAAAGAACCTCCTCAGGAAATATGGAATAGCTATTGGCAGAGGATATGTCAGCGAATCACCAGAGGGCTGGGATGGGTTCTTTTTGTAGTGGGGGCGGTGGCGGTCATCGGCTTCGGCATTTATGAGTTTGCCACTGACCCAGCAGTAGAAGCTCTGCAAAAGCTCATCGTCTTTGCTGTATTTGTAGGGTTGGGCTTGCTGCTGATTTCGGTAATCTGGGAAAGGATAAAGGCAAGCAAGACCGATAAGTATAAGGAGATAAAGAGATGATTTTGTCAACTACCAAAGAGGTTGCCGGCAAGAGGGTGGTGAAAACCATCGGGCTGGTTAAAGGAAATACTATCCGGGCACGCCATCTGGGGAAGGACATCATTGCGGCGATGAGGAATATCACTGGGGGAGAGATTTACGAGTATACCAAGATGCTAGCACAAGCCAGGGAAGAGTCCATAGACCGCATGATAGAGCAGGCTGAGAAGTTAGGGGCTAACGCCATATTGGAGGTGAGGTTCACTACCTCGATGGTGATGAGCGCGGCGGCAGAAATCCTCGCCTACGGCACTGCGGTAATAGTAGAGTAGTAACTCGAATAGGACTGGGTAGCATAAAACAAGATGATTTATGGTATCGGAGTTGACCTTCAACAGATAGACCGCCTCCAGCGAGCAGTTAACCGATGGGGCGAGAGTTTAGTCGGAAGGCTGTTCACTCTCCAGGAGCTGAACTATTGCAAAAGCAAAAAGAGGAGCTACTATCACTCCCTGGCAGGTAAGTTTGCCGCCAAGGAAGCACTTTGGAAAGCTCTTGGAGGGGGAGAGCTACGGGGATTGAGCTGGAAAGACTTGGAGGTCTTAAACGACCCTCAACATAAGCCCTATTTTGCCGAAACCGAAGCCCTTCAAAATAGGTTAGCCGTCCTGGGGATAAAGGGGGTATTTGTTTCCATCACTCACACTGGGGAACATGCCCTCGCCCTGGTGATTTTGACTAAAGGATGACCTATTTCAACCTTCGTCATCAGGGGGAAATATTTTGCCAGGATTGAGGATATTATTGGGGTCGAGGGTCTTTTTTATCAATTTCATAAGATTTATGGTCGGCTTGTCGAGCTCCATAGAGAGAAAGGGGGCTTTGGCAATGCCTATCCCGTGCTCTCCTGAAAGGCTCCCGCCTAACTCAATCACCCGCCGGAGAACCGAGTGAAGCGCCCTTTGTATCCGCTCTGCTTCGTCTTGGTCGTCCTTATTATACATAAAGTTGATATGGAGGTTTCCATCCCCGGCGTGCCCGAAACAGGGAATGACGACCCTGAGCTCTCTTTTAAGTTCCTCTATGTGGCTGACCAGCTCGGCGATGCGGCTGCGAGGCACTACTAAATCTTCGTTAATTTTGGTATCCCTGATGGAGGCGATAGCGGGAGAGAGGGATCGTCGGACCCTCCAAATCTGGTCGGCTTCTTGGTCTGAAGCAGCTATTCTGAGCTGAGATGCTCCTTCCTGTTGGCAGAGGGCACCTATCAATTCCGACTCCTTTTCGGTCTGAAGAGGGCTTCCGTCTACCTCGATTATCAGTATTGCCCCTGCCTGGCGAGGTAGCCCTACTTTCAAGTAATTTTCTACCGAGTTGATGCAACTGTTGTCCATAAACTCAAGGCATGAGGGTATGATTTTATTCCTGATGATAGAGGATACGGTGTTTGCCGCTTCTCCTACCGAGGGGTAGACCACCATTATGGTCTTACGGCTCTGGGGCAGGGGAAGGAGTTTGAGGGTAATTTTGGTTATAATCCCCAGGGTCCCCTCAGAGCCCACAAACAGTTTGGTTAGGTCGTAGCCGACCACACTTTTCTTCACCTGGGAACCAGTGTGGACCACTTCTCCCTGGGGAAGGACCACCTCCAGAGCAAAGACATAATCCTTGGTCACCCCGTATTTCACCGCCCGGGGTCCACCGGCACCCTCAGCGATATTGCCCCCTATGGTGCAGTATTCAAGACTGGAGGGGTCGGGGGGATAAAAGAGCCCTTTATCCTCTACCTCCCTTTGCAATTCAGCAGTTACCACCCCTGGTTCCACCGTGCAGGTTAGGTTTTCTTCGTCTATCTGAAGAATGTGGTTCATCCGAGTCATTACCAGGCTAATCCCCCCTCTGATAGGGACCGAACCGCCGCTGAAGCCACACCCCGCCCCCCTGGGCACCACAGGTATAAGGTATCGGTTGGCGAGGCGCATAATCTGAGAGATTTCATCGGCTTTGTGGGGGTGGACCACCAGGTCGGGGAGATGCTTGATATTAGTGGCATCGTAAGAGTAGCAAACCCTCTCCTCAGGGGAAGTGAAGATATTCTCCTTGCCGACTATAGCTTTAATGGCTCGCAAAAGCTTTTTATCTGTCATTATTTTCTTTGACCAGGGGTAAAGTCACCGCCCCCTGGGGGATGAGATAGCCCTTCTTTTCTCGGAGGTTTCGGTCAAGCATGTCAATCGCTTCCTCCCCAGAAGAGGCGGGGGTTAATCCCAAGCGCTTAACCAGGTGGGGCTTGAAGGAGGAGACGAGGATGACTTGGAACCTAGAGGTTATGGTATAAAGGGCAAGGGCGGTCTGACCGTTCAGATGGAAGGTGGTTTTCAATCGGGTCAGAAGCTGTTGGGCACTATTTACGGGGAACCAGCTTATGAAGTCTTCGTTTCCCATCCCCCGACTGCATTCCGCCAGTACAATCATAGTTCCCCCCTCCCGCAGGCTACGGCTGGCGTACTGGATGGTTTTATGAGCTTGGATAAAGTTAATATCCTTCGGATATCCACCGCAGCTGACTATTACCAGTTCCCTCTTTTCCGGGATGGGGACAAGGTGGGAACGGGAATAGAAACGGGTTGCCGCAAGGTGGGCAGCTCTCCAGTGCCCGGCAAAGAGTCCCACTACCCGCTGGTGTTCATCGAGCACGGAGTTTACAATGAAATCGGGATTGACCATGGCGCAGGCTTCCATCATATCTTTATGCACCGGATTGGAATCTAAGCTGGCAGGAGCTACCCCTTCGGCGAGGCAACCTTTCTCAAAATCGATGGAGAGAAGATGGTTGTGGAGGATGGCATCGTAGGAGCTAAGCCCTGGAAATATAGATTTTCGCCCTCCGGTGAAGCCGGCGAAGTAGTGAAATCCAACCCCCCCTGTTAGTATAACCCTGTCGGACTCCATCACTTCTTTATTAATGGAGACCTCAGTCTCGAAACCTGTGTTTCCTAGTTTGACCAAGCCTTGCTTGTCGGTAGAAGAGTGGCATAGGGTGCCGAAGTTGTTATAGATTTCCTCTCCCAGGAGGGCTTTTGCCTCTTCGGGGAGGACGGGGCGGTGGTTACCAATGGCGAAGATGAACTTTATCCTATCTTCAGAAATGCGGCACTCGTTAATCTCCTGAAGAACAAAGGGGAATATTGTCTCCATCGCAGTGGAGCGAGTGATGTCGGACACTGCAATTAATACCTTCTGCCCAGGGCGGACAATCTCGTTCAGGGGTAGTGAGTTTATAGGGTGCTTCAGGGCATAGATAATCTCCTCATCGCTCAAAGGGGGTTCTCTTTTGGGTGGAAGAATAGGTTGTAGCAATTTCCCTTCATAGGTAAAGGGTAACTGCGCCCTTCCGTATTCGAGCGAGAGTCTCTGAAGCATTATTTAATTCCCCGGTGAGGGGATACCTACAGTCCTTCGGCAAACTCCTTTATGCGTTTCAGACTCTCTTTGATAATTTCTATCGAGGTAGCAAAGGACAGCCTCAGATAACCCTCCTTGCCGAAGGCGCTGCCCGGCACCACAGCTACCCTGGCTTGGCTGACCAGTTGGCGGGCAAATTCTGCCGAGCTATTTATATTCTTTAACTCCAACAGGCGGGTTATGTTTGGGAAAATATAGAAAGCTCCCTGGGGCTTATAACAGGATATCCCAGGGATGGAGTTGAGGGCTTCCACCATATAATCGCGACGGCGAGCGTATTCGGCAAGGCTCTCTTTAATAAAGTCCTGGCTACCATTGAGGGCTTCCACTGCTGCCTTCTGGGAGATGGAGCAAGGGGCGGAGGTGGTATGGCTCTGGAGCTTGATTACTGTTGAGATCACTCTCTGTGGTCCCAGAGCGAAACCTATGCGCCAGCCCGGCATGCCATAGGTTTTGGAGACCGAATTGATAATTAGGGTAACCTCTTTCGCTTCCTCTAAGGAGGCTAAAGAGAAATGCTTGACCCCGTCATAAGTCAGCTTCTCATAGCATTCATCAAAGATGATATATATCCCTCTTTTCAACGCCAATTCAGCGATTTTTTCTAATTCCTCTCTGGGGAACACACTTCCGGTAGGGTTACAAGGTGTGTTGATGATAACCGCCTTGGTGTTGGCAGAGAGGCTCTCTTCCAGGATGTTCCGGGTGAGGATGAACTGGTTCTCCTCTGGCAACTCTATAAAGCTGGGCTTTCCTCCAGCGAGGATAACCTGCTGGGGATAAGAGACCCAGTAAGGGGCAGGAATGAGCACCTCGTCCCCTTCCTCCACAATAGCTAACATAAGGTTGAATAGGGAGTGCTTGCCGCCCGAGCTAATCACTACTTCCTCGGTTTTGTATCGAGCACCAAAATCACGCCGGTACTTCTCTACCACTGCCTTTCTCAACTCCATTATCCCTGCTGGTTCAGTGTATCGGGTGAAATTCTCCTCAATGGCTTTGTTAGCGGAGAGCTTGATGTTATCCGGGGTGTGGAAGTCTGGCTGGCCGGGACCCAAATCCAGCACCTCTATTCCTTTGGCTTTAAGCTTAGCTACCTCTTCCAATACCGCCATGGTTGGCGATGGGGTAATGGAATTTGCCCGGCTGCTTAGGTTCATGGTTGTATCCCTTTCTTTTAGAGGTATTTTTACTTCTTTATCTTCTTTTCGAATTTCTCCCGGAGCTTCTTTTCCACAATGGGAGGAACCAGCCCCTGAACGGAGCCACCTAATTGAAAGACCTCTTTGATCAGCCTCGAGCTGACATAGGAATAGCTCTCATGAGGCATCATAAAGATGGTCTCAATTTTATCGTCTAATCGGCGGTTCATCAGCGCCATTTGGAATTCGTATTCAAAGTCTGAAATAGCTCTCAATCCCCGAATGATGATGTTGGCACTGACCCTTCTAGCATAATCCATCAGAAGCCCTTCAAAGGAATCTACTATAATGTTCTCATGGTCACCATAGATAGCCCTTATCATATCCAGGCGCTCCTCGAGGGCAAACAATCCCTTTTTCTCCGGGTTAAAGGCTACGGAGATGATTATCTTGTCGAAGAGCTGGTTGCACCGTTCGATAATATCAATGTGCCCATTGGTTATAGGGTCGAAAGATCCGGGGAAAACGGCTATCTTTTTCAATTTGCACTCCTTAGCTTTTAATAAAAGAATTTTATATTATATCTTATTTTTTCTGGAAAAACAACTGTTTGATGGGGGACGAAAAGGAGCGGAACTTATCAGTCTGGGTTTTGAATCCTTCTGCTGAGGCATTTCCACAGAGAGATACAGCTATCTCCAGCAGTTAAAACCTTAAGGTAGACAAACCTCTCTTCTGGTATGGATAGCTGGTTTTTATGGTAGTGCTCAATAGCAACCAGAGCCTCTTCGGCAAATAGCTCCAGAGATGAGATGACCCGGATGAGTGACGAATGGTCAAATTGGTAAGGGGGGTCAAAAAATAGGATGTCGAACCTTGTGTTTTGTCGATTTAGATTTCGCAAGCCAGCTTTATAATCCTTTTTGATAATTCTACAGGCTTCCTTCGCCTTTAGTAATTCGATATTTTGATGGATGATCTTTATCGCTTTAGTCTCCGATTCCAGGAAGACCACCTCTTTGGCTCCCCGGCTTAGGGCTTCAATGCCAACCCCTCCTGAGCCGGCGAAGCAGTCGAGGAAGACCGAACCCGCTACCCAGGGCGAGATGGTATCAAAGAAGGCTTTCTTGAGCCTCTGGCTGGTGGGTCTGGTAGCTAATCCCCGCAGGCTCTTAAGTTTTATCCCCTTGAAGGTTCCCCCGATTACTCGCATCCTATCCTACCAACTTCAATCCGAACCTCTTATCCCAGTTGTTCTGGACAAAGCGAACCAAGGGGTCAAAGGATAGTCGTTTTGTCCGCTCTAAGTAGTCAAAGTAAGAGAAAACCTCCTTTCTGGCAAGCTCCAGCAAAGGGTGGTCTCTCATCAGGTTTCCTATCCGGAGGTCGGGCATCCCCGTCTGGCGGGTGCCGAAGAACTCTCCCGGTCCTCGCAGTTCCAGGTCTTTTTCCGCAATGTAGAACCCATCGTTGCTTTGTTTGATAACCTGCAGCCGCTGGCGGGCTTCGGGGGTTATGGGGCTATCAGCCATCAGGATGCAATAGGATTTAGCATCGCCTCGCCCGATGCGCCCCCGGAGCTGGTGGAGCTGGGACAGACCAAAGCGGTCGGCATGCTCAATCACCATGACGGTGGCTGTGGGGACATCGACCCCCTCTTCTATGACGGTGGTGGATACTAAAATATCTACCTCCCCTGAGGTGAACGCCCTCATCACTTCCTCCTTTTTCCCGCTTTTCATCCGACCGTGGATGAGGGCGACCCTGAATTCGGGGAAGACCTCCTTTTTAAGCCGTTCTGCCATCTCCCTGGCGGCTTTCAATTCTAACTTCTCCGAAGGCTCCACTAAAGGGTAGACGATGTAAATCTGTCCCTCCTGGCTTATCTTCTTCTTGATAAAATCGTAGACCTCTTTTCTGCTCTTCTCGCTTTTATATACAGTGGTTATCGGCTTCCGCCCCGGCGGGAGTTTGTCTATAATGGAGAGGTCGAGGTCTCCGTAAAGAGTCAGGGCTAAGGAGCGGGGGATTGGAGTAGCAGTCATTACCAGCACATCGGGGTATTTACCCTTTTTAATCAGCCTGGAGCGTTGCATCACCCCAAATCGGTGCTGCTCGTCAATTACCACCAGACCGAGCTTATGGAAGTCAACGCCTTCTTGGATGATAGCGTGGGTTCCCACTACCAGGTTGACCCTTCCCTCTTTTATCTTTTCCCGAAGTTGCTTCCTCTCCTCCTTCTTCACCCCACGGCTGAGGAGGGCGATGTGGTAGGGGCTATGGGAGAGGAGGGACCTGATGGTGGTGTGGTGCTGTTCTGCCAGAATCTCTGTGGGAGCCATCAGGGCTGTTTGATAGCCGTTCTCTATGGCGATGAGCATCGCCAGCAGGGCGACAATCGTCTTTCCCGAGCCCACATCCCCCTGAAGAAGGCGGTTCATCGGATGGGTCGACTTCATATCTGCTACAATCTCCTTCAGGGCTTTCCGCTGAGCAGGTGTTAGATGGAATGGGAGGGTTTTTTTCAGCACCTCCCGAATGGGGTCGTTGATGGAGAAAGCAATGCCCTTTCCTTTGGGGGAGTACCTTCTCTTCCTCAGAGCCAAGCCAGCCTGCAGCAGGAAGAACTCCTCAAAGACGAGACTCTTATGGGCTGGGGAGCGAAACTTGTTTAGCTCGTGAATTGATGCCCCGGCAGGGGGGAAATGGACCTCCTTCAATGCTCTCCATTTGCGTATGAGACCCAGTCGCTCTCTTATCTGCTGGGGTATAATTTCCGGGATGTGCTCGGTTAGCTCTTCTGCCAGATGGTAAATTATTTTGCGATATAATTTCACCGATAGTCCGCTGATTTTGGAGTAGATGGGGACTATCCTCCCCATATGAACGGAAGGGGTTTCCCCTTCATCAGCTATTTCATATTCAGGGTTTTCCAATTGTAGCGTAAAAGTTTTTCGATAGCTTGGTTTGACAACCCCGTGGAGGAGCACCCTCTGCCCGGGCTGGAGAACCTCCCTTAGAAAAGGCTGATTGAACCAGAGGGCTTTCAGAGCCGAGGTCCCGTCGTCAACCAGTATCTGGAAAATGGTGAATCCCTTTCTCCTGGTGGTCTGGAGATGGCAATCGAGTATAGTGCCGAGAAGGGTCACCTCTTCACGCGCTTTAACATCAGAGATATTCCTGAAATCTCCCCGATCCTCGTAGCGATAGGGGAAGCGGTAAAGGGCGTCCTCAGCGGTTTGGATGCCAGCTTTTTTCAGTATCTTTCCCCGAAAAGGACCTACCCCTTTAACATACTGAATTGGGGTCGAAAGTTCCAGCATAATCAACCAAGGTAAAAATGCTGCCACCCTCTTACAATAAGGGTTACCTTTAAAAAATCAGCTCAGAAATTTTAAGACTGATTTATCGAAAATTCATTCTACCTTTAACTCCCTAAGGAGTCAAGGGATAATTAGTCTGAGAGCTTTAGGGAAGGTTGACGCTTTGCTTTTGAACTGATAAAATCCGGTTAGAAGGAGGAGTGTTTGAGCTTCATAGCCGTCGTTGTCGCTCTGTCGTCTGAACTAACGGTGTTGCGGCGGAAGACTAACTCGGCATTGGAAAGAGAGACAGAAGGGATAAGGTTCTTTCTGGGGGAGGCGGGCAGTCAGGAGGTCATCTTGATTCAGTCGGGGATCGGTTCCAAGCAGGCAGAAAGGGCCACTTTCTTGCTGCTGGAAAACTATTCTCCGGACTTCATAATTTCTGCCGGCTACTGCGGGGGGCTACAGGGGCATCTTGGGGTGGCGGAGCTGGTCATCCCCCAGGAGATATACGAGGGAGGCTTGAAAGAGAAGAGCAAAGGAAAGCCAGGTGGAGCCGTAAGATTGGCTATCAGGATTGAAGATAATTTAATTAGCTTCGCTAGGCAATTGGCAGAGGAGGTGGGGCTTCGTTTCCATAGTGGTAAGCTTCTGACATCGGCGAAGGTGGTCTCCGAGCCGGCGAGCAAAAGGGTGCTGGGGCAAGAATACCCCCTTTTAGCTGTTGATATGGAGACGGCAGCAGTGGGGAGGCTAGCGGCAAGAAGTGGGATCCCCTTCCTGAGCATCCGTTCCGTTCTCGACCCCTTAGACCTGAGAATAAGTCTCCCGTGGGAGCGCTTTATGGACCAGAGGGGGAAGGTAAAGGTCACCTTTAAGACCATATTTCTCCTTGGGAAGCCAAGGGTGGTTTGGCGGTTTATGATGATAAATAGGAATATGAGGCGGGCTTCTGCCACTATGGGGTTGTTTATTTACCATTTAATACTCAACTGGGATAGATTTGCCCAATCGTCAGGATTATGAAGGGGGGACGAACTGGAAAAGCTTCCATCGGGGAGTGTTAATTTTAGGAGAGAGGTTCGTGTTGACTTCAAGCCTCTAAAAAGGTTAAACTAAGTGGCTTGATGTAATGGGGTGAGCCTGGTGCCTTTGGGAAGAATATGCGTGGTAACCTCTGATGTTCCCTTTGTCAGCGGGGGGCATTTGACCATTGCCCGCTCGTTGGTCCTCCAGCTGCGGGAGTTTGGCTACCAAGCCGACCTAATGCTTACTCCCCAGAATCGGTTTGGGCGGCAGTTGTCCGCTTATTTAGCCAACTGGCTCACCGATGTAGGGCTAACCGGGGAGGAGGAGCGGATAGACCAGGTTATCTCCCTCCGCTTTCCCAGCTATGCAGTTCGTCATCCCAACCATATATGCTGGCTGAACCATCGGATGAGGGAGTATTATGACCTTTGGGAAACTTTTTACCCTACCTTGGGCTTGAAGGGGAGGATTAAGGAGCGGACTCGCCGCTTCCTCATCCATAGGATTGACAATTATCTTTTGAAAAAGAAGGTCAAAAGGCTCTATGCCCTGTCGAAAACCATCCAGTCGCGACTCCTCCGCTGGGGTACGATACCCTCTCAGGTGCTTTACCCTCCTGCCCCAGTAAGGAGATACCGCACCTCAGCTTACCAGAACTTTATTTTTGCCGTTTCTCGACTGGACAGGTTGAAGAGGATGGACCTCCTGATAGATGCCTTCGCTCTGGTAAAAAACCGGGGAATTGGATGCCTTATCGCCGGGGAGGGAAGGGAAGAGGGCAACCTCCTCCGGAAGATAAAGGAAAAAGGGCTGGAAGGAAGGGTTAGATTGCTGGGGAGGGTGGATGACAATACTCTGGTTGACTATTATGCCCGATGTCGGGGGATATTTTTTGGTCCGTTCAATGAGGATTATGGGTTTGTTACTCTGGAGGCTTTTAGCTCCCGCAAGCCGGTCCTGACCTGTGAGGATAGTGGGGGGCCTGCCGAGTTGGTTCAGGATGAGGTATCAGGGTTCGTGGTCCCTCCGCTGCCTGCTGTGATAGCTGAAAGGATAGACCTGATGGCTGAGGACCCTGCTCTTTGCCAGCGGATGGGGGACAAAGGCTTTGAGCTCACTCTCCAGATAACCTGGGACAAGGTCGTCCAAGAGCTGACAAGGGAATAGGGTTCTCCCAATAGTTTGCGTCCCTTCTTTTAGCTGGACCTTACTGATGGTAAAGCACGGAGCTGACGGTAAGGTAAACCCTATACTTTTCGAGTTGTCCACCATCTATCAGATGTTTCTCACCCTTAACAAGGCTTTCGGTCCCCAGCACTGGTGGCCTGCCGAGAGCCCTTTTGAGGTCATAATCGGTGCCATCCTCACTCAGAACACCGCTTGGGGCAATGTGGAGAAAGCCCTGGTGAACCTGAAGGAAGCGGGTATTTTCACCCCCCAAGCCCTTTATCAGACCGACCTCCAAACCCTCTCTTTTCTGGTCCGACCCGCCGGCTATTTCAATCAGAAGGCAAGGAAGATTAAGAATTTTCTTGACTTCCTCTTTTTAAACTATGAGGGGGAACTTCCTCGGATGTGGCAGGAGAGCCTGGAGAGTTTGAGGGGGAAGCTGTTGCAGGTGTCGGGAATTGGGGAGGAGACAGCCGATTCTATCCTCCTCTATGCTGGAGGGAAACCCATCTTTGTGGTTGATGCGTACACCAAGCGAGTGGTTAAACGGCATCGGCTGGTTGAAGCAAAGGCTAACTATAGCGAGGTTCAGCGGTTATTTATGGAGAACCTTCCCGAGGACACCGGGCTTTACAATGAGTACCACGCTCTGCTTGTCCGTCTCGGCAAAGAGTTCTGCGGTAAAAGGGAAGCTATTTGCCAACGATGCTCCCTGCGTGGATACCTAAATAGGGAAAAGGAGGGCTAGTGATGGTTGTTCATGCTGGTAAGAGAAAGAGGAAGGGGAGGTGGCTTTACTCAAGGCGGCGGGTGGGAGGCTTCTGGCTTGGTGTAGCCCTTTTTGTTATGATGCTGCTATTCCCCCGACCTTCGGGGATGAGCCCTTCTGCCCAGAGGATGGCGGCTGTTGCTCTGCTTATGGCTTGCTGGTGGATTAGTGAAGCTATCCCCATTGCTGCTACCGCTTTGGTCCCTCTGGTGGCTTATCCCCTGTTGCAGATTCTCCCCACCAGTGAGGTGGCACGCTCTTATGCTACCCACAACATCTTCCTCTTTATGGGGGGATTCTTCATATCGATGGCTATGCAGAAGTGGAAGCTCCACCGAAGAATTGCGCTCCATATCATCACCCTGGTGGGGGTTAAGCCCAGTCGCATAGTTCTCGGCTTTATGCTCTCTACCGCCTTCCTCTCGATGTGGATTTCCGATACTGCCACTGTGATGATGATGTTTCCCATTGCCCTGTCTGTTATTTCTCATGCCGCAGAGGTGGGGGAAGGGGGAAGTTTGAGGGGACGAAGGGGTGATTTCGGCTTCACGCTGATGCTGGGCATAGCCTACTCAGCGGTCATAGGAGGGGTGGGCACCTTGATCGGCACCCCTCCTAACATCATTTTTGCCGGCACCTTGAGGACCCTTTTCCCCAAGGCAGAGGAGTTCGTATTTTTTCGCTGGATGATGGTGGGAGTTCCTTTTGTGGTTCTTTTCCTACCCCTTGCCTGGTTGTATCTGGTGCGAGTTGCCTCCTCTACCAGTAAGCTGGGCTCTCTGGGCAGTGGGGATGTTATAAGAAAAGAAATAAAGAAATTAGGAGCTATGAGCCGGGGGGAGAAGTATACTCTTATCATTTTTTGCACCACTGCCTTTCTCTGGATGTTCCGGCGCAACATTCCGATAGGGAAGCTGGTAATCCCCGGCTGGGCTGACCTTCTGGGGATTGGGCAGTATGTTCAAGACTCTACCGTCGCCATCGCTATGGCGCTGGTTATGTTTTTTATTCCAGTCGACCTTCGCAAGGGGGATTTTCTATTAGATTGGGAGTGGGCGAAGCGGATACCCTGGGGTATTCTGATTCTGTTTGGCGGTGGCTTCGCCCTGGCGAGTGGCTTCAGCCAGACAGGTTTGGCAGGCTGGATAGGGGGTAATTTGAGGGGATTAGGAGGGGTTCCAGTTTTCGCTATGGTCTTTTTGGTCTCCCTGATGATGACCTTCCTGACGGAGGTTACCTCCAATACCGCTACCGCTACGACCTTTATGCCTATCTTGGCCGCTACCGCTTCAGCCATCAGGGTGCATCCCTTTATGCTGATGATTCCTGCCACCATCTCTGCCTCATGCGCCTTTATGCTCCCGGTAGCCACTCCTCCCAATGCCATAGTGTTCGGAAGCGGATACCTGACCATCCCAAAGATGGCGAGAGTAGGTGTGGTAATGAACTTCATCGGGGCAGTTTTGGTCTTTATTGTTATGAATTTTTTGGGAGTCCCCTTACTGGGAATTGAGCCGGGAGAGCTTCCCCTTTGGGCAAACTGAAGGGGGTCAGTCAATAACGGAGGAACTTTCTTATGGATATGGAGCTTCCCACTAATCCCACTAGGGTTCCCCCGCCGATTATCCCTAGCCAGTATTCTACCGGAAGGAAAGCAAAAAGAAGGAAGCCGAATAGCAGGTTGGAAGAGAGGGAGAGGTAATAGGTCACCAGCTCATAGGAGAGGTAGAGAAGCCCGAGGGAGATAACTCCCGCCATGAAGCCCTGAAGCATCCCCTCCACAAGGAAGGGACCCTTGATGAACCAGCCGGAGGCTCCCACTAACTTCATTATATCTATTTCATCCTTCCGAGCGTAGGCGAGCAGTTTAATCACATTAGCAGTGGTAGAGACGGCGGAGAAGACCAGCACCCCTACCAGAAATATCCCTATCACCCTGAGGAGCTTTATAACGGTGCTCAATCGTTCCACCCACTGGAGGTCGTAGCTGACCTCCTTAATACCGTCCAATCCTTCCAGCCTGCGAGCTAATCTCCTCACCCCATCAATTGTTTGGTACTCTTTCTTTATGTTTAGCTCGTAGGAGGGGGGGAATGGGTTCTCCCCTATTTCAGCCGGGAGGGTTTGGAGGGAAGGGAAGAGGGTTTGGAACCTTTGCAGCGCCTCTTGTTTGCTTATATAGACAAATTCTCCTATTTCGGGCAAGCTACCCAGCCTTTCCTCCAGGTAGAGGAGGGCAGGTTCGGAGAGGTTGTCCTCTAAGTAGATGTTGACCTGGATATTCTCGCTCCAGCGTTCTAAGATCTGGCTAAAATTGGTCGATAAAACAAGAAAGACCCCCAGTACATAAAGGGAGACAACAATGATGGCAATGGAAAGGAGATTAGGCCCCTTATTGTGCCAGAGGCTTGACCAGCCCTCTTGCAAAAAGTATCTAATGGTTCGTAGCATAAACCTCTAACGCAGATTTAATCTCGCAATTTATGGGTGAGCTAATAATATTTGACCACTCTCCCTCTGTCCAACCCTATTATTCTTTTATTCTTTATACTTCTTAGCAGTGATGGGTTATGGGTAGCAACGATCACGGTGGTTCCCTTCTGGTTGGCTTCCTCAAAGAGGCGCATAATCTCCATAGAGAGCTCGGGGTCGAGGTTACCGGTGGGCTCATCGGCAAGGAGAAGAACCGGGTCGTTGATTAGAGCCCGGGCTATGGCAACCCTTTGTTGCTCTCCACCCGATAGCTGAGGAGGGAAGGACTTCATCTTATGATGTATGTCGACCATTCGTAGCATATTATAAACTTTCTTCTTTGTTATAGCAGTGGGAACCCCGAGGATTTTTAAAACAAAGCTCACATTGTCAAAGATAGTCTTGTTATTCAGCAACTTGAAGTCCTGGAAGACTATTCCCATGCTCCTACGCAGATAGGGTATCTTGCGCGATGGGAGTTTGGCTATATTTCGTCTGTTGACCAGGGTTTGTCCCCTGGTCGGGAGCTCCTCCCGATAGATGAGCTTTAACAAAGTGGTCTTCCCTGCACCGCTCGGCCCAGTAATGAAGACAAACTCTCCCTTGCGAATATGGAGCGAGATATCTATCAGGGCAGAGGATACGGGGTCGTAGCTTTTGGACACTTTGAACATCTGAATCATAACCCTAACCCTGGATTTTTGGGAACCGCTCTTTTAGAGAAACATTCTAATTTATTGGGATGGAAATTACAAGAGGATTAGCCCCTCTAGGAGACTTTCTCGCTCAGTCGACCCAGTAGACCCCACCAAGGAGCGGTCTTTACTTTTTCTTTGACATATCTGTTATCCTGTGATATTTTTTTAAATCATAATAGCCCCTGCTGAGCTGGCAAGGAAACTGTGAGAGCAAGAGTAGTGAGAAGGTTCAGCCACCCTTTGGGGAAGAAATCTGTTATAATGCAAAAAGGGAAGAGTGTTTAAGCTTGAAAAAGTGGTTTTTCTTTATCTGAAATGAGTTAGCGGGAGCAGAGTAGGGTGGTAAGGAGATTTTTTTTAGCATCAATAACCCTGATAGTGACCTTTGGTCTGTGCATCTCTTGCACCCAACAGGATGAGAGGGAGAGGTTAAGAAGAGAGACCGAAGAGAAGGAGTACTCTATTCTCAGGAACAACATGGTGGAAAAGCAGATTATAGGCAGGGTAATCCAGGACCCCAGGGTAATAGAGGCAATGCGGGAGGTTCCTCGCCACTTATTTGTTCCGGAAAGTGAGAGGAGGTTCGCTTACAGCGACCGCCCCTTAGCCATTGGCTATGGGCAGTTTATCTCGCGTTCTTACATTATAGCCCTTATGACAGAAGCCCTGGGGTTGGAGGGGGACGAAAGGGTGCTGGAGATAGGAACCGGCTCTGGCTACCAATCGGCAATTCTGGCAGAGATAGTCAAGGAGGTTTACTCTATTGAGATTATTGAGGATTTAGCCAATCAAGCTAAGCAGAGGCTTGACAAACTTGGCTATGAGAATGTCCATATTAAGGTAGCCGATGGATACCACGGATGGGGGGATTTTGCCCCTTTTGATGACATTCTGGTAACCGCTGCTCCTGACCATATCCCTCTGCCCCTTCTTGAGCAGTTGAAAGTTGGCGGGAAGATGATTATCCCGGTGGGGGAGCTTTTTCAGGAGTTGATCCTTCTAACTAAAACCCCCGAGGGCTATCAGGAACAACGGATTATACCGGTTAAGTTCGAACCTATGACAGGAGAAGCAGAAAAAAAGAGTTCCCCACTCCCTGGTTAGCATAACCATTGAGAAGTCCCCCTTTTTTTCTATTAGTTCTTGTGAGGGAATGGTGCCGATGAGGAGAGAAAAAGAGCTTTCGCCAGAAGATAAAATGGGGGAGCTGGTCGCTTTTTGTAAGCGCCGGGGTATCGTCTTCCAGAGCAGCGAGATTTATGGGGGATTGACCGGTTTCTGGGACTACGGACCCCTGGGGGTGATACTTAAAAAGAAGATAAGCGACCATTGGTGGGACAGCCTGGTCTATCGCCGTGATGATGTAGTAGGGCTGGATAGCTCCATAATAACCCACCCGCGGGTATGGGAGGCATCGGGGCATGTGGGGTGTTTCCACGACCTGATGGTCGATTGCAAGCAGTGCAAAAAGCGCTTCCGAACAGACCATCTCAATGGTGATAAATGCCCTGAGTGTGGTGGGGAGCTGACTCCTCCCCGGCAGTTTAATCTGATGTTTCAGACCCATGTGGGACCCTCCGCCGACTCGCAATCGCTGACTTACCTTAGACCGGAGACAGCGCAGTCCATCTTCACCAATTTCAAGAATATCCTTGCCAGCTCCCGGCTGAAGCTACCCTTTGGGGTTGCCCAGATAGGGAAGGCTTTCCGTAATGAGGTCACCCCCCGCAACTTCATCTTCCGCTCCCGGGAGTTCGACCAGATGGAGATGGAATATTTCATCAATCCCCGTGAGAGCAAGCGGTGGTTCGACTACTGGGTTCAAGAGAGGTTCAACTGGTACATAGAACTGGGGATAAAGAAGGAGCACCTGAGGTTGCGCCCCCATTCCAAGGATGAATTAGCCCACTACGCTAAGGAGTGCATTGACATTGAATACAACTTCCCCTTCGGCTGGAAGGAGCTGGAGGGTATTGCCGACCGGGGCGATTTCGACCTGAGCCAGCACATAAACTTCTCTAAGAAAGACCTCACCTACTACAACGATGATAGTAAGGAGAGGTATGTCCCGGCAGTCATTGAGACCTCAGCTGGGGTGGATAGGACATTTCTGACAGTTCTGGTCGATGCCTTCCATGTGGAGGAACTGGAGAACGGGGAGGAGCGGAACCTCCTAAGTTTGAATCCCAAATTAGCCCCTGTTGAGGTGGCGGTATTCCCTCTGGTAAGAAAGCTCAGGGAACCGACCATCAAACTGGCGTGGGAGCTTAGAAAAGAGTTCAAGACCTTCTACGATGAGAAGGGGGCAATCGGTCGCCTCTACCGGCGCCAGGATGAGATAGGAACCCCTTATTGTGTTACTTTTGACTTCCAAACCCTGGAAGATAACGCGGTGACTGTCAGAGACCGGGATACCATGCTTCAGGACCGGGTATCCATAGATAAATTGAAGGACTACCTCAGGGAACGCCTGACATAATGGATTATTTCGTTGCCTATAACATCCTTCCCCAGATCCCCCGGCTGTTTGCTGACTATATTTATCACTGCCCGAAGGTAAAGCACTATTATGGAGGAAACTGCTGTCTTCTCGACAACTCCTGGGAAGCGCTGTATGAGTCCCTCTCCTCAAAGGGCATGGCTCGGAAGGAGGTCGCCCAAGTTCTCCAAGAGCAGAACAAAAGGTGGGGAGCTGGACAGAAGGCGATTGATAATATTGACCTTTTGGAGATGAGCGATACCGTTGCTGTGCTGAGCGGTCAACAGGTGGGATTGTTGCTAAACCCCCTCTACACTATCTACAAGGCCTTAACTGCCATAAAGTTAGCTAAGGAATTGAAGGATAGATTCAACTGGAGGGTAGTCCCCATCTTCTGGATGGAGGCGGAGGACCACGACCTGCTGGAGGTCAATTCGCTGAATTTCATCAACAGCCAGAATCGCCCCATTAGATTAGCTCTTGAAGGACCCTTTGGGGAAGGAAGGAGACCGGTGGGTGAGCTAAGGTTAGGCGAAGGGATAGAATTGCTTCTGGGGAAGCTCAACTCCCTGATGCCAGATAGTGAGTTCAAGCCCGAGCTCTGGAGGAAGATAGTCAGCTTCTACAACACCGAAGAGACCTTTTCCTCTTCTTTTGCCAGGCTTATGTCCCATCTGTTTCGGCGCTATGGGTTGGTCATCGTCGATCCATCAGATAAAAGGCTCAAAGCACTGGCTGGTCCTTTATTTGCCAGAGTCGTTGACAATTTAGCTGACTTTAGCGATATTTTGGCTCACCGCAACCAGAAGCTCCTTCAAGCAGGCTACCCTCTTCAGGTCAATCTGCCGGACTTACCTCGGAATGCCTGCCTATTTATCAAAATCGAGGGGGAGAAATACCCCCTGCTGAAAATGGACGGAGGCTTCTCTCCCAGAGGAAGGGAGGAGAGCTATGGTCGGGAGGAGCTGTTACAGCTCCTCGAGAAGAGCCCCTGGCTGTTCGTCCCCAATGTGGTCTTGCGTCCTCTATATCAGGACTCCCTTTTCCCTACTATAGCCTATGTGGCAGGACCCTCGGAGGTCGCTTATTTTGCCCAGCTACAGCCCCTCTATCCCCTCTTTAAACTCCCTATGCCAGTCATCTTCCCCAGGGGGAGTTTTACTATAGTAGAGAAGAAGGTCAAAGGAGTGCTGGATAGATACGGTTTAGACTTCAACCATCTGTTGTCAGGGAGAGAGGAGGTGGTTAAGAGGGTTATCCACCGTTTTGAGACTGACCCCCAGGATGACCCCTTCCCCACCATTCAGCAGCAGATGGGAGCTAGCCTGAACCGACTGCGGGACCATTTCCAGCAGACCGACCCCACCCTCATCGGAGCTTTAGAAAAGAGCTGGAAGAAGATCAGCCATCAGCTAAACCGTCTGGCAGGGAGATACCGCCAGGCTCGCATTCAGAAGCACCGGGTAATCCTTCAACAGATAGAGAAGGTTTTCAATAACCTATTTCCTTACAATCAATTGCAGGAGAGGGTAACAAACCCCTTTTACTACCTCTTCCGCTATGGGGAAGGTTTTCTCCACTTAGCCTATAAAGAGATAGACCTTCACCGCTTTGACCATAAGATTATATATCTTGGCTGAGGGGTCAGGATAATGGAATTAGACATCTTAGCCTTCGCCGCCCACCCCGACGATGTTGAACTCAGCTGCGGAGGGACTATAATCAAATCGATCAAAAAGGGCTATCGTGTGGGAGTAATAGACCTCACCCGAGGAGAACTGGGAACAAGGGGAACAGCCGAAGAGCGAAAGGTAGAAGCAGCTCGAGCGGCAGATATAATGGGTTTATCAGTGAGGGAGAATTCAGGAATACCCGATGGCAATATTGAGGTAAACAATGAGAACCAGTTGAAGGTCATCCGCCTCATCCGTCGTTACCGTCCCCTTATTATCTTTGTTCCCTACTGGAAGTGCCGGCACTACGACCATGCACATTGCAGCCAGCTGGTAAGTGAAGCCGCCTTTTATTCGGGACTGGTGAAGATAGAGACCGGGGAGCCGCCCTTCCGCCCCAACAGGGTTATCTACTATCGCTGTCGTTCTGAGTTTACCCCCTCATTTGTGGTGGATATCACCCCTTACTTCCAGCTCAAGTGGGAGGCTATAATGGCTTATCGGTCTCAGTTCTCAGAGGGAACCGATGTTCCTGGTGTGGTCGATACCAGCTATTTTTTAGAAATGGTAAAGAGCCTCTCCCGTTATTATGGCTCTCTAATCGGGGTGGAGTATGGGGAACCTTTCTGTGTTAAGGAGGCTTTGGAGGTGGAAGACCCGGTGGACTTCTTCCGAAACATCTCGTTAGAGAGGGTTTTCAATGCCCCTGGCAGATGAGAAGGAGGAGCGTGAGAGGATGAACATCGGGATTGTCTGCTATCCAACTTATGGAGGAAGCGGGGTCATAGCCACTGAACTGGGACAAGAGATAGCTCGCCGCGGTCACAATGTTCACTTTATAAGCTATTCCATTCCCCAGCGGTTGGATAGCTTCCAGGAGAGGGTCTTCTTTCACGAGGTGGAGGTCCCCACCTACCCCTTGTTTCAGTATCCCCCTTATTCTTTGGCTCTGGCAACCAAAATAGCCGAGGTAGCTGAATATAGAAGCCTCGACTTGTTGCATGTCCATTACGCTATACCCCATGCAACTAGCGCCCTTTTAGCCCGGGAAATAACCTCCACTAAGGGATTTAAGGTAATCACCACCCTGCATGGAACTGATATCACCGTGGTGGGAAGCAACCCCTCATACCTCCCAGTTGCCAGACAGAGTATGGAACGGAGCGATGGGCTCACCGCAGTCTCTCAATATCTGAAGAAGGTCACTATGGCAAAGTTTGGTATTGCAAAGGAGATAGAGGTGATCCCCAATTTTGTTGATACCCGTAAGTTCCGCAGGGAACCGGTAATCCCCTGCTTGAAAGGAGCTAAGGAAAAGGGGGAGAAGGTGGTTATCCATATCTCCAACTTCCGACCCATAAAGCGGCTGGCGGATGTGGTAGAGGTGTTTTATCTCCTTCAGAAAGCCATCCCTTGCCAGCTCCTTCTGATCGGAGACGGACCGGAGAGGGCTAAAACAGAACAACTATGCCGCCAGAAGGGGATTATCTCCTCGGTTAATTTCCTGGGGAAGCAGAACGCCATCAGAGAGTTACTCAATATTAGCGACCTCCTGTTACTACCCAGCGAGAAGGAGAGCTTCGGTCTGGTAGCTCTGGAAGCTTTGGCTTGCGAGGTGCCGGTGGTTGCCACCAATGTAGGGGGACTGCCTGAGGTAATCATCCATGGAGAGGTTGGCTTCCTCTGTGAGGTAGGTGACATCAATACGATGTATGAATATTCTCTTAAATTGCTACAGGATGAACCCCTCAGAAGGGAGATGGGGTTGAAGGGGAGGCAGAGGGTGATAGACTTTTTCTCTTTAGAACCTGTTGTCAACCGATACGAAGAGTATTACTTTCAAATCTTGCAGAAAACTGCGGAGAGGTGATAAACTTTCATTGGGGTTCTGCAGAGATAAAGCAATCCATTTGAACAGCGGAGAGTGGACCGATGCCCAAGTTTTATCTCACCACCGCCATTGATTATGTGAACAGCAAGCCCCACCTGGGCACCGCTTATGAGAAGATTGCCGCCGATGTCATCGCTCGCTACAAGAGGATGAAGGGCTACGATAGCTACTTCCTGATGGGCAATGATGAACATAGCCAGAATGTAGCTGCCCGGGCGAAGGAGCTGAATCTCGATGTGATGGACTATTGCAACCAGATGGAGGGGGAGTTTCGCCGCGCCTGGGAGAAGTTGCACATCTCCTACGATGATTTCATCCGCACTACCGACACCCGTCACATCTCCACCGTCAATGATTTGCTGCAAAGGATTCACCAGAAAGGAGATATTTACAAGGGGGAATACCAGGGGTGGTATTGCATTTCCTGCGAGGCTTTCTACCAGAGCAAAGACTTAATCGATGGGAAATGCCCTTCCCATGGTACTGTTCCCAGCTGGATAACAGAGGAGAACTATTTCTTCTCCCTTTCCAGGTATCGGGAGCAGCTGTTGCGACATATAGGGGAGCACCCTGAATTTGTCCTCCCCGAGGTGAGGCGAAATGAGATATTGAGTGTGTTGAAGAGAGGGCTTGAGGATATAAGCATCTCCCGTTCGGGGGTCCCGTGGGGGATACCTTTACCCTTTGATAGATCAAGTGTGGTGTATGTTTGGTTCGATGCCCTGATAAACTATGTCTCAGGAGTTGGCTTCAGCGATGACCAGGAGAAATACCGTAAATACTGGCCTGCCGACCTCCATATCATTGGCAAGGATATCACCCGCTTTCACTGTATCATCTGGCCCGCTATGTTGCTCAGTGCCGACCTCCCCCTTCCTAAGTCTATCTTTGGGCATGGCTTTGTAAGGCTTCGGGGAGAGAAGATGAGCAAGACCACCGGCACCATCCTCGACCCCCTCCAATTGGTAGAAACCCACGGTGCGGACCCGCTCAGATATTTCCTAATAAGCGAGATACCCTTTGATAGGGATGGGGATTTCTCTCTGGAGCGCTTTAAAGAGAGGTTCAACGCCGACCTGGCTAACGACTACGGAAACCTGGTATCCCGGAGCTTGACCATGGTTGACAAATATCAGAAAGGGAAGGTGGAACTTCCCCTCAAGACCGCCGACGACACCTATCTGCAGGGAATAGCCGAGGGTCTGCTGGGTCGCTATGAGGAAGCAATAGAAAACTATCAGCTCCACCAGGGAGTCAGGGTTGCTTGGGAATTGATCCGGGGAGCCAACTTATACATTGATAGCCAAAAACCCTGGCTCTTAGCTAAAGATAGTTCAAAAAAGGGGAGATTAGCCGAGGTTCTCCATAATCTAATAGAAGCTATCAGGCAGGTTACCATCCTGCTGAAGCCGATAATGCCGGTGAAGACCAAAGAGGTGTGGCAGCAGTTGGGGCTGGCATCGGATTTTGATAAGGTTACTTTCAAGGAGCTGGAGGAGTGGGGGAAAATCCCCTCAGACACCGTAGTAAGACCCGGAGAAGCTCTCTTTCCCAGAATTGGTGAAAGGGATTAAAAGGCATCCTTAAGTGCCCCCTCATACGAGGTATCAACAATCTGTTCATTAAAAGAAAAGGCTTTAAAAAAGGAAGAAGGGTTGGCAGAAAGGAGACTAAAGGTTTTAATAGCTCTTTACCACAAGCTTCCCCCCTGGAACCTTCCGGAGGAGATGCAAGCCTCCCTGCAAGGTGGGTTCCCCTCGGTGGAGATAGGGAGAGCTTCCAGCCAGCAAGAGCTGGAGAAAGAGATAGAGGAAGCTGATATCCTTTTTAGCTGGAGGTTGCCCAGGGAGGTTTTTCTGCGAGCCCGCAGGTTGAAGTGGGTCCATGTGGCAGCTGCAGGGGTGGGTGGTAGCCTTCATCAGGAGATGATGGATAGCTCGGTTATTCTGACCAATTCCAAGGGGATTCACTCTATCCAGGCTGCTGAGCATGCCATGGGCTTAATCCTCTGTCTCCTCCGGAAGCTTCCCTTAGCTATTGGGTATCAGAGGCAGGGGGAGTGGGGAGGAGAGAGGATACTGGAAAGGATCCATCAATTTGACGAGCTATACGGCAAGACAATGGGTGTCATAGGGCTGGGGAACATCGGGAAAGAGATAGCCAAGAGGGCTAAATGTTTCGGTATGAGGGTGGTAGCCACAAAAAGGCGTCCCCTCGGAGAACTTCCAGATGGGGTGGACCAGCTCTTTTCCCCAGAGGAGCTGCCGCTTCTGATGGGGGAGGCTGATTGGGTGGTAATATCTGCACCTCTCACATCCATAACCCGGGGGTTGATAGGGGAGAGGGAGCTTGCTCTGATGAAAAGGAGCGCCTATCTGGTCAACATTAGCCGGGGGAAAATCGTCCAGGAAAAAGCTCTAATCAGAGCCCTTGAAGAAGGGAGAATTGCCGGGGCTGCTCTCGATGTCTTTGAAAAGGAGCCGCTTCCCCAGAGTAACCCCCTTTATCGAATGGAGAATGTTATAATAACTCCCCATATCGCCGGGATGAGCCGCTACTATTTTGAGCGGGCAGTGGATATATTTCGCTCCAATCTGAGCAGATATATCAACGGGGAACCGTTGATAAATGTAGTCGATAAGAAAGAGGGATATTAGGATGGGAATAAGCAGAAGGCTTTGTTTCTATAGAGGCAAAGAAGCACCAGATAAGAGAGGAGGTTTTCGATGATTTATTATCTCTATATTATTCTACTTTATCTTTTGGTTTTGCTGGGACTTAATATGTGGCGAGCTAAGAAAGTGAAGACCCAGGAGGACTTCATGGTTGCCGGGCGCCAGCTCTCGCCTACAGTTATGGTGTTCACCCTGATCTGCACCTGGATTGGATCGGGCTCTTTCATTGCCGGGGCGGAGTTTGCCTTCAAGTCTGGCTGGTCTGCCCTATGGCTGCCGGCGGGGGCTTGGTTCGGCATATTGATAATCTACTTCATCTCAGGACGGATACGCAAGTTCGGGCAATATACCATTGGGGATATACTGGAAGCCCGCTATAACAAATGGGCGCGGCTGTTTGGCAGTATTGCTGTCATTATATCCTTTACCGCCATTGTTAGCTACCAGTTCAGGGCGGGGGGTTATGTCCTGAACATAGTTACTGATGGTAGGCTCTCGGTGGGAACTGGCCAGTTGCTCACCGCTATTTTTGTAATCCTCTTTACTGCGCTGGCGGGGATGATTGCGGTTGCTTACACCGATCTATCCAATGGAATTATCATTGTGCTGGCTACCATTATCGCTGTTCCCTTCTTGCTGAGCTTCGTTGGGGGGTGGTCCGCCTTACCCGACAAGCTGCCCCCTGAGCATTTTGCCCTGATTAATACCCAATTTGGAGAAAGACCTTTACTCAAAGCCCTTGGTTACTTTCTTTCTACCTTCTTACTTCTCTTAGGTGTTCAGAGCATGTATCAGAAGTTCTATTCAGCCCGCGATGCTAAGGCAGCTAAGCAGTCAGCTTTAATGTGGATTGTTGGGGTAGTTATTGTGGAGACGGCGGTCGTCGCCCTGGCAGTCTTTGGCAGAGCGGCTTTTCCATCGCTTGAGCGTCCTGATGCGGTAATCATCCATGCAGCTGTCTATGGCTTGCCGATGGTGGTCGGTGTTTTGCTTCTGGCGGCAGCTTGCGCCGTGGTGGTTTCTACAGGGAATAACTATCTCTTAAGCCCCACTACCACGGTGATGAGGGATATCTATCAGCGCTTTATCAACCCTCAGGCTACCCAGAGGAGGATGGTTATCCTTTCTAAAGTTGTGGTTTTGGTATTAGGGGTGGTGGCGTTTGTGCTGGCTATGTATTTGACTTCTGTTTTGGACATGGCTTTCTTCGCTTACACCATCTATGGGGTTGCCATTACTCCTGCTCTAATAGGGGCATTCCTCTGGAAAAGGGCGAATACAGCCGGGGCGTTAACCTCCATTATCTCGGGCACTGTAGTAGCGCTCCTCTTAAAGAATTTCGGCGAGCCCTATGGCATCCCGCTCATATTCCCCGCTCTTGCCGTCTCCTTGGGGAGCTTCATCCTGGTGAGTCTCCTCACCACACCACCAAAGCCAGAGCAGCTAAAGCCTTTTGTTGATTGAGCAACTATATGGTTTTTTAAAAAAGTGACAAAAAATAAGAAAAAAATTGTGAAGAAGAGTTGTCGACCTGACAACACTCAAACTAAAAAAAGCAAGAGGCTTGAAAGATAGACTCTGATAGCTAATCAGTAGGGAGGATTTTATTCCCCAACGATTATGGTTGCTTTCCCGAGGAGGTTAATATATGCCATTTAATCGGAGAAAATTCTTGCAGTTAGCCGGGGAGGGAGCGGCTGGCATTACCCTTTTCAAAGGGGCTACTATCCCCTTTGCCCTCCGTGCCGATCGCTCGGCAGTGGAACCTTCGAAGAGTTTTGACCCCTGGCTGGAGATAGACCTCAACTATATGACTTGGAACATTTCCCAACTTCGAAAATTCACCAGAGAGAAACCGATTATGGCAGTCATCAAAGGTAATGCCTATGGGCATGGTCTGGTCGGGGTGGGTAGGTTTCTGGAGGGGATAGGTGTTGCTTATCTGATGGTAGGGAAGTTTAGCGAAGCGTGGGAGCTGAGGGAGGCGGGGGTAAAGTGCCCCATCCTTAATATCGGCCCCTTTTCCCAGGAGGAGGCGGAGGAGATAGTGAGGCTCGGCATCTCCCAGTCGGTCTATAGCAAGCGGGTGGAATACCTTATCGCCACAGCCCGCCGCCAGGGAAAAAGAGCCCGCATCCACCTCAAGATAGATACCGGCCTGGGGAGGGTGGGGGTTCCCTATTACCGGGCTCTTCCTCTGGTGGAAGAGGTAGCCTCTACCAAAGAGCTCCTCATTGAGGGGGTGTTCACCACCTTTAGCGAGGAGGAGGATTTCGACCAGGTGCAGCTGGAGCGGTTCCTCCGTTTTTGCCAGGAGGCAAAGGACAAGGGGATAAGCTTAGGTTTAAGGCACGCCGCCAGCAGTGCAATTATCCTTTCCTTCCCCCAGGCTTATCTGGATATGTTGCGCCCCGGTATTATTATTTATGGTAATTATCCTTCACCTAAGGCTTCTCAAGAGAGGAAAGTGGAGCTAAAGCCGGTCCTCCAGCTCAAAACAAGGGTGATTTATGTTAAGGAGCTTCGTCCTGGGGATTCTGTCTCCTATCATCGGGAGTTTATCGCCCAGAAGAGGGAGATGATTGCCACCCTTCCCATTGGCTATTCCGATGGCTATCCACCGCAGATTGCTGGGAAGGGAGAGGTGCTCATAAAAGGGCGCAGGTTTCCTCTGGTGTCGCGGATTACCGCCAACCATATGACGGTCAACCTTCAGGGAAGGAAGGACATCGATATTGGAGAGGAGGTGGTTCTTATCGGCACCCAGGGAGAGCTGGAGATAACTGCAGAGGAGGTAGCCGACTGGGCAGGAGTTTCGGTCTATAAATTGTTAATCGGGATAAGCCCGCTTTTAGCGAGAGTTTACACGAGTAAGCCGCAAAAATCTTCTATCAACTCTTAATAAGGAGGTGAACGATGAGGGCTTATTTTAAAATTGTAATATTGATACTTTTAGGTTTCGTTTTATTCCTCCTGAGCTTTTGCCGGGCTAAGCAGCTCCCTACCTACGCTGACCTGGTTTTGGTCAATGGTAATCTGGTAACTATGGATACCGCTAATCCAAGGGCACAGGCTATCGCCATAAAAGGGGACAAGATTCTGCAGGTAGGCTCTAATGAGGAGATCAAAAAGCTGATAGGTGGGGAGACTGAGTCTATAGATTTAGGAAGTAAGACGGTTATCCCTGGGCTGATTGATGCACACCTCCATTTTATGGGGTTGGGCAGTGCCCGAATGCAGCTAAACTTTGTGGGAACTGCCAGCAAAGAGGAGATAATCGACCAGGTGGCGAAGAGGGTGGCAGAGTTGCAGAAGGAGGAGTGGGTGACCGGCAGAGGTTGGGACCAGAACGACTGGCCGGTTAAAAAGTTCCCTACCTATAAAGACCTGGACCCCGTCTCCCCCAATAATCCGATCACTTTGAGAAGGGTAGACGGGCATGCCTCGTGGGTCAATAGCTTAGCTTTAAAGATGGCGGGTATAGATGAGAAAACCCCCGACCCTCCGGGAGGGAAGATAATCAGGGACCCCAGCACCGGAAAGCCCATCGGGGTCCTCATCGATCGGGCGCAGGGGTTAGTGAGCAGTCTCCTGCCTCCCCCTACCAGGGAGCGGCAAAAGGAGATGGCTCTGTTGGCAGCAAAGGAGTGTCTCTCTCTCGGGTTGACCGGCATTCACGACGCCGGAGCCGGCAAAGAGACCATCGATTTATATAGAGAGCTAATCGATACCGGAGGGCTTAATTTCAGAATCTACGCAATGATTAGAGGTCCCAGCGATTTCGCCGATGCCTATATGGATGAGGGACCCGAGGTAGGGTACGGGGACAATAGGCTCACCATCCGGAGCATTAAGATATCAGCCGATGGGGCATTGGGCTCCCGGGGAGCAGCCCTACTGGAGCCTTACAGCGACGACCCCGGCAACCGTGGGTTAATTACCTTTGATGAGGAGAGGGCTTACAAGACCATGGTGAAGGCACTCCGCAGCGGATTCCAGGTGTGTATTCACGCCATTGGCGACCGGGCTAACCGATTGGTGCTGGACCTCTATGAGCGAGCATTTAAGGAGGTGCCCGAAGCCAAAGACCACCGGTTCAGGATAGAGCATGCTTAGATCCTCCATCCCGACGATTT
>Ga0209979_1001004_pt1 | contig 33344 bp, 47 predicted proteins | sample AnhtaG_FD_183114 | JGI IMG/M metagenome (GOLD analysis project Ga0209979, IMG submission 183114) | Deep subsurface microbial communities from Anholt, Denmark to uncover new lineages of life (NeLLi) - Anholt_01485 metaG (SPAdes) (version 2) | ecosystem: Environmental > Aquatic > Marine > Oceanic... | reverse complement strand
ATAAATACTTCGTGTTCCCAATCATGCTGATGTAATGGTGTATACCCCTCTGGCTGCATCTCAAAGAGACGCATCGCAAAATTTTCTGCCCCATCTTTTTTTGAAATAAGCCATCGTATCATGACGTCTTTTATTCCCTGCTCTTTAGGTATTTCTAACTCTACTTCTGTATAATGTACATGTTTCATAATTATCCTCTTTCTTTTATTATTCAATCTTTTACTTTCAAGATAAGTTTACCTATTTCATCACCTATATTCGATAAACTTTTTTAAATAATCGCCGGTATTTCCCGTTCCGCCGTTCCGCTCTAGACCTACGGCATTTTTTTATGGTTTGTATTGATAGTTCTTCAGTGGATTGATGAGGAGATATATAAAAGAAGTCAAAAAAAACTAGATATAATGGAGATGCTATTACCAATAAATCTTAGGTGAAAAAGTGAAGGTAAAAGACATAAACGTTGGAGTACTAAGAATCGAAGGAACAAACTGCGAGCAAGAATCGTATGATGCCTTCAGAAGATTAGGAGCAAATCCTGAATTTGTCCACTTAAAACAATTACTTGGTATGGATTGTAATAAAGATGAAAAACGAGATATCTTCGACTACCAGTGTCTCATGATACCAGGAGGTTTTTCAGCAGGGGATTATATCCGGGCAGGAGCTATCTTTGCAGCGCGAATTAAAAGTAAACTGCAAAAAAAGTTGATAGAATTTGTTTCCCAGGAGTATCCAGTACTGGGAGTCTGTAATGGTTTTCAAGTGTTGACAGAGCTTGGACTGCTTCCTGGAATCGATGATGTTGTTAGTACTATACCTGAGGCCTGCTTATATCTTAATGATTCCAATAGGTATGAATGTCGACCAACGTTGCTGAAGCATGAGAATAATGGCACTTGTGTTTTTACTTCGAAGATCCCTAAGAATGATATACGATTAATTCCTAGTGCTCATGCTGAGGGGAAATTATTATTTGCTATGGATAAGCAGGATGAGTATCTAAAAAAGTTAGAAGAAAACGATCAAATTGTGTTTCGTTATGTGGATACTAAGGGCAATTATGCTGGGTATCCATGGAATCCTAATGGTTCGTTTTCAAATATTGCTGGCATTTGTAATCACGGGGGCAATGTCTTTGGTATGATGCCACATCCTGAAAGAACGTTTTATAAACATCAGCATCCTGATTGGACGGCAAATGGATTGAATGATAATGTTGGAGATGGGAAGGTTATATTTGAGTCTGTGTTAGAGTATATTTCTCGGAGGTTTTAACATGGCAAAGGTTGTAACGTGTCTTTTGGAAAATAAGGGTGAGATTCTTATTTTGAGAAGAAGTGATGAGGTTGGGACATATAGGGAGTTGTGGGGTGGGGTTGCTGGTTTTGTTGAGGAAGATGAAGATCCCTATGAAACTGCGATAAAAGAAATCAAAGAAGAAGTGGGCATTGAAGAGAAAGATCTTCTACTGGTAAAAAAGGAGGATGCGATAAAATTTACTGATCTTTACGAGGATAAACTGTACGATTGGGTCGTGTATCCGTTTTTGTTTCATATTAAAGAAAAAGATAAGATACAAATCGATTGGGAGCACACTGAATATCGCTGGATTAAGCCTTCAGAATTAAAAGGGTATGATACTGTTCCACGTTTTAAAGAAGTTGTTTCAAAAATATATGAATGAAGGTTACGGATGGGGAAGCGTGGAGGGGGTGGTGAGGAGGAGAGAGAAAAAATGTTCCCCATCCTATAATTATATATCACTTTATAAGTATATAAACTTTTTTATTAATTTTAATATATAATTATTAAAATGGGGTATTTTAGGCAATTATTACTTGCTGTCAAGCAAATTTAATACATCTTCAATACAAGCAAACGTTTTTCCAATAGGTTGCATTGTATCAATAATATACCACCCCCTTGCCAGATCTATAGCTTTCTCTCTCACCTTGACAAGTTCATCATACGTTTCAAACATTTCCTTCTTCTCCCGCATCTTTATACGTCCTAACAACTCATCTGGTGCGGCGTCCAAAAAAAACATATACTCAGAAGTAGGAACAAATCTCTCAAAAACTCCATATGCAAACTGTGCTAAACCTTTTGGAAGATACGCGGTCCCCATCAGATAACGAACCATGATTAGCGTATCACATTTCTGCATACGATAATACCTTCTTAACGAACGAAGGACATCAAACGCATAGAAAACAGAAGCAATCAACCGATTAATCGTCCCCTTATCCAGTAGTGCTTTTTTTGTCTTTTGCCCATAAAAATTATCAGACTCGGGATGAGAACGAATGATAACCATTTCACCTTTTTTCTCATATCGATCTTTAATAAGTTTGGCATGAGTATCTTTCCCGACACCATCAAGCCCATCAACAATTATCAACCGCATCGACAAATGCAACCCCTACAAGAATCATTTTGAAACATAGCTTTCATCCGGTAAAAACTCCAATTAAAAACGCAAGAAGACCAACAAAAATCGCAACCAACGTAAACATACGATAAAACTTCATATCCACCTGTTTCTTAAAAATCAACTGCAAAGAAGTACTAAGAAGCATAGTATCAGTTACAAGAACAATGGAGAGATAGTACATGTTTCTATAATAAAAACCATAACTTTCCATAAAAAAAGGAATAAAACTAAGAGCAATAGCAATAATGTAAAATATGGCAGAAAGAACATTTGACGCCCGAATTCCAACATAGCTAGGAAACGATTTAACACCCCTCTTCCGGTCTCCCTCGAAATCCATAACATCCTTCATTATTTCCCTACCAACACCAGCAAAAAAAGCAATGAGAGCAATAATAAAAACTACGGGAGGAATAACAAAAAAAGTCAACGTATTTTTTTCAAGCACTGCAGCTCCGCCAAAAATAAAAGGAATAGCCATTGCATAGGCAATATAGAAATTACCAAGAAGCTTTATCTTCTTCATTTTCACATCATAAAGTATTGCAAAAACTGCTGTGACAAGAGCAATGATAAAACAGGTGAAATTGACAAAAAACGAACTCAATATTCCAAGAGGAAATAAGACAAAAAACAAATATAACGCAGTTTTAGGAGCAATATCTCCTCTAATGAGTGGACGATCTAATCGTTTATTTTTTTTATCAATCTCTAAATCATAGTAATCATTTAAAGCAAACGTACTTGCTTCAAGAAATAGGACAGTAAGAAACGTCAGTATTATTTTCTCCACAGATAGAAAAACAGTACTGTACAGCATCTTTTGTGCTATGACAGAACCAATAAGTACAGCAATAAAAAGCATCAATCCATGCTCAAGTCTCATCAGTTCCCAGATCGCTTTAAGCTTTCTCATCAGTCACTGAAATAATGTGTTTTATTATAAACTTTTGATGGTGAAATACTTTTTTAAGCCTCATGAAAAGATTTTTAGTACAAATGAATCATTACAGCTTAGATGTAAGTTTAGGTGAGATGAATGAAATATAAAATATCAGGAGATAACATTCCCTCGATGTAACCAAATATATAACATAGTAATTACCTCCCTCATTAGAGGTGATCGCTAAATGAATCCAGTACAAAAACACTTATCCACATACTCTAATGAAAAAACCAGGAGAGGTCGCAAATATCATCTGAACGATTTTTTTAACTTTATTAACAAAGACCCTGAAACATACTTTTCTAATGGAACAACAGATGAACAGTACCTCAATGATTTCAAACAATATTACCACTACTGCAGGAATAAATTTATGTATAACAGCATTCGAGTTAAACTCAGTACAATCAGAGTTTTTCTACGAGATAATGGAATTGACATCTCAGATTCTACTATCAAAGAACTGAAAGGACGTTCACGACCATCATTTGATGTAACACGTGATTATGTTCCAACTAAAAAAGAGATGCGACAGATACTTAGTTTTGCAGATACAAAAGAGCGTGCATTGTTTCTTACTGCTATCTCATCTGGAATGAGAATAGGTGAAATCATTAAACTACTTCCTGCTGACATCAACTGGGAAAATAATCCAGTAAAAATCTCAATACGTGGAACAATATCAAAAAATGGATACGCAAGAATTACATTTATTTCGAATGAAGCAAGAGATGTTCTAAAAGCATGGTTAAAAATTCGTGATTCATATCTTGAAACTGCTGTAAAAAGATGCGATGGAAATGGTATTGCTGATAAAGATCCAAATGATAAGCGAGTTTTTCCAGTTTCTTATCAAGTACCATATTTTTGGTGGAGACGTTTAATTAAATGTGCTGGATTCGATGAAAAAGATTCAGTTTCTGGGAGATACAAAGTACACATCCACTGCTTAAGAAAATTTCTACGAACAAATTTGCCAGTTGGTGGAATGTCGGTTGATGCAGTCGAAACCATACTTGGACACAACGGATATCTTACTAAGGAATACCGCCGAATCGATGAGAATGAGCTTGCCAAACAATATATTAAAGCTATGTTTAAAGTAACAATCTCTGATACATCCGATGAAATCACTGACGATGAAAAGAACATAGAGGAGCAAGTGAAACAAAGATTAGAAGAACGCGTCTCTGAAATTGAGAGAAACCTTACCATGAAACTAATGAAAGAATTCAGAAAGTTGACAGAGCAACAGAAGAAAGACTTCCAGCCAGAAGTAACACCAGAAGAATTGGTAAGGAAAGTTACTGAATAATCTTTTTTTTCTTTCTATAAGAAGCATTTTAAATTAAAATAACGATTTGGAATAATAATTTATTAACTGTTTTTATCAACTTACCAGTACTTTGACATTAGTTCGATGAGAAATGCTGTCAGAATGCGTATATAGCAATCCTGATGCAATATTGAACGAGTTTTACGACTTAGATTCACGAAACTGAAAAGTACAATTTCTATTTTTTGTTGATTATGGGTGTGAGAAGTATGTTGCCATCTTCTCGAAGGTCAAGATACACATACTCGATTTTATGACCAGCTATTTGATGATGTTCTAACCACACACTCGGAAGCATCATACTTCGAGAGTTCTTCGAGTTGTGAATCAACTTTCTTTTAATTATCATAGCCAAATATCTGTTAATTACTACTTAAAGGTAACTGTCGGAAACAAAAAACATACTGCGTTGTACGAAAACTTTTTAAGTACACACTCGTACAGTATTGATGAAGATTAGACTTTATATTTTAATCTTCAGGAGAACAAAAAAATGAAAAAAGAACAAGTAGTAGAGGAGGTCGCCAACGCGACTTCTGAGGCAATTGACATACCCGAACATTTAGAAACTGTAGAAAAAATTAAAAACAGAATTTCAATGGGACTGGAAACGTTAGAAGAGTGTAGTACATATATGGATCAGCTTGTCAAACTAATAGAGCTACAACACGAATATACAGAAGTAGAGCAAGGAACAATAGATGCGTTATATGCAAAGATGTGCTTAATGGACTGGTGCATAGAGGACATAAAAATATCTTTTGGTCAGGAGAACTTCTAATCTCTCCCTTATTTTTTTGGAGGAATAACTATGGCAAAAGAAAGTGTTAAGTTTAAAGATATTCCATACGCAGACGACCCCAAGTATAATGTATGTGTACAAAAACAACAAGATTTGTTAACGATAGCTCAACGAGTGGAAGAATTGATGGTTTTTTCAGAAGATATCAAAATACATATACAAAATATTAAATCTAAATATGAAAATAACAGTCGTAATTCTCAATCTAGTGAAGATTTACCGGTAGATTTAAAGCATGGTATTTTGAAGTCAAAGTGGTTATACAGAGAACTATTTCTTATTTTCGACCAGCTAATTAATTTACATCGTACAATAACTCCAGACCAAGGTGATTCTAATGAATAAACAAAAAGAACAAAAGAAGGTTGTTCAACCTGTCTCAAAGTTTTATGTACCAGTAAATTTATCAGAACAAGCGAATTTTTGTAGAATCGCGCTTAAAGCATCGATGGAAGCTGAAAAGAGGGCAAACGAACATTATGTTTCTATAGATGACGATCTCGATTATGGTAAATTTAAAAACGAATTTGTTGGAATCAACATAAATGGTCACGAAATCGATAGTTGGAAACCCATTGGACACATACTGCATTATATTATAGTGCAAAACATTTCAGACGAGCATAAAATATCAATACAAACACTAAAGAAAATGATAAGATGGTCTTTAAATATTGAAGAAGACGGTTTATACCATGAATTAATGATGGCAATATGGTATCACAAATCTGTAAGTTGCATATCAACAGAATTCACCAGTCCAAAAGCTCCAAAAGAACTAACAGATTTTCTACATGAACTACCAAACCTAAATGATGTCGACGGAGGAGATGATGCTCAATGAACAAAAATGCAGGTAATGCAGATGAAGTAACATGGGAAATAAACGGTACACAACTAATTATGAAAACTCAACCTCTTGACCCTACTAAAAGAGAAATAATCGATGTAACCCTCACGGATATATTTGAAGATGATGAAAGAGAGAAAGCTGCATGTATAATTACATATAAATATTTCAAAGCAACAATCTACAAAATTTCTAATACAGACAAAGATAATGTAGTAGTATCTGAAAAAACTTTTAACAGATATATAAAGGAAAACCACCTAGAATTTAGAGCTACTAAAAAACAAATAATTGCCCACGAAGGTGATACTATAATTATAAATCCTCCACCAGCAGATGGGAAATGTGAGCTCTGCGGTAAAAAAGGTACATTAAAAAAATGTTATACCGAAGACGATGAAGGAATAATTGTACCGTGCTGGAAATGTGCTGATTGTCTTAAATCAGCACATTTGACATCGAGCAACAAGGCAGTTATGCAAATACTTAATATTCAGGATCCAAAGAATTAGTGAAACAACATCTCTTTTTCTTTTTTAATGGATGCGATGACAATGGACGATGAAATTGAAAACTCCAATGAAAAAAACAAAGTAAAAAAAACAGTAACAGAAATACTTGAACAAACTGAAAGAAACAATGGCTGTGGAATGTTTCATATGCTTTATCTGGATTGTTTTTCAACAGAGGATTTAGAAAAAGAATGCCACCGAATTGAAAATATATGGAACACAGGTATCTGTATAATGAATTGTGATTTTTGGTTTCGTTTTTCTATACTATTTGATAATTTTGCGAATGTACAGGCAGAAAGAATAACAGAAGAAAAATATTTAAAAACAGTAAAATATCACGTATGGTTCGGTGATTTGAAAAAGAGTCACCCTATCGATTATCTTTCGCACAAAGACATAGAGTTACTTTGGAGATACGCTTGGTTTAAGGATACAATTAAAGAAAGAACAGGAGAGATATAAAATGGAATACAATCGTTTTAAATATTCAGAAGATGAGAGGGAGAAACAACTTAAAGATTATGATGTAATCACAGAAACCAACAGCGGAAGAACAATGGTAAACTGCAATCGACTTGCAGATTTGATTCAAGCCAAATACGATTATTATTTTATGACGATGCGAGATTCCGACGACATTTATTATTTTGATGGAAGATGTTTCCGACGAAAAGGAGATACAGTTATCAAAAATCTTGTTGGATCGTATCTTAAAGACCTGTCTACTGACCATAGAAAAAATGAAACAATCGGCAGTATCCGAGATAGAAATTATTATAACACAAATACTTTTGAGGTAGATCTAGAGTTAATAAATTTAAGAAATGGAATATATAACATCGATACTGATAAGTTACTAGAACACTTTCCAGGTGTTCATTTTCTTAATTATCTACCAGTAAATTATAAAAAAAATACTGATTGTCCAAAATTTAAGAAGTTTTTGTCTGAGGTTGCCTCTAAAGAAGATATTCCAGTTATACAAGAATTTTTTGGATATTGTCTTTATAGAAAGTACCATTTTCACAAAGCATTATTGTTATATGGTGATGGTAGAAATGGTAAATCTACACTACTGAATGTATTATCAACCATGTTGGGTAAAGAAAATGTTTCAGCCATTGAACTACACTCGCTGTGTAATGAAAGATTCCAAACATCTAGTTTATTTGGAAAATTAGCAAACATCGCATCTGAAATACAAGATAAATCATTGAAAGCTTCATCAATGTTCAAAAAACTCACTGGTGGCGATAAAGACCTTAGTGCTGAATTTAAATTTAAAGACCTTTTTAAATTCACCAACTATGCAAAACTTCTTTTCTCTGCTAATAGAATACCACAATCTGAAGAAGACACACTTGCTTATTACAGTCGATGGATATTGATAGAATTCTCACACATATTTGATGATACAAACAAAAAAACAAACCCCAATTTATTAGATAAACTAACTACAGATAAAGAACTTAGTGGAATTTTTAATTGGTCATTAATAGGATTAAAACGTTTATTGAAAAAGAAGAAATTTAGTTACAAAAGATCGGTTGAAGAAGTAAAAAATATTTACAAATCAAAGGGAGATTCTGTCTACATCTTTTGTAAAGAGTTTATTCAACCATCCATCTTTGTAGATTACATTGCTAAACAGGAACTGTACAAACGTTATGAAAAATGGTGTATTAAGAACAATCACATAATTGTACCACCCAACACATTTTCAAAATTACTTAAAAAACATGTTCCTAAAGTAGAATTTGCAAAACGTGGACATAAAGATGAACAAATTCCAGTATATTCTTACATTAAATGGAAATAAGGTAAATAACTATCAACAGAAGAAAATCAATAATGGTATCTCAGGTAGCTGGGTTACTTTTCTATTTAAATAAACTATTTATTAAAATTTTTAAAAATACATTGAAAAGTTGATTAAAGTAGTAAACCAACCCAGATACCTCAGATACCTTAGCGTCAACATTGCTTGAGAAATACCACTTTAATTGAAATCTATCCAAACCGAGAACAATAAATATCAAAATCACATGCGCGAATAAAAATACAAATCTATCAATTTTTTTTATGGTATAATATAGACTCATCAACCTGTAAAATATCGGATCATTAAAAACAGGAAACCACCATCCTGTTGGGATATTCTTTAAAAATCACAGCATATATTTTATATAGAGAATCTCCAATTCTTCATGTTATATGTTTAGGGTGAGGCTAAAGATTTGGATAATATTATTTCTTATAGTATTAATTAGTCTATGCCCCATCTGTTTATCTAATTATCCTGACTATGAGCATATAGAACTTAACACACCATATCCTGGATTTGTTGAATGGAATGAGACAGTTAGTCATAGAATATATTATGAAGAATATACAATAAATCCTAGTTTCACATCACTAGATATTAATGTAACACCTATTGATAGTAATGCAGATATAAAAATAGAGTATTGGACTTCTGGACATAAAGAACGTAAACAATCAGTAGACAAAAGAAACGACAGTAAACCTGAGAATATGCAAGTTCAAATGATAAGCACAGGTGAACACTTTATAGATGTATACATTAAATGGATAAGACACGATTATTATCATGTTGGAGAAGAGGCTACTCTGCAAACATACATCGGTGTTGGAAATGGAACATACAGCTCCATACCACCTTATGAAAATAATTGGATCTGGGGAAACACAACATACACTTGGAGTATAAATGTTACTGATGGAATCACATGGACTAATGAAACATATGAGTACACTACTGGTGGCAGCAGGTATGATGTTAGTAATAATGATCTGGTGAACTTTCAGGATGCAGGGCTTGTATGGGTTCATAGGACTAGTGAAGTACCTTATGATGGTTTATATGATGTAAATCAAGATGGCCAAGTTAATTTTCAAGATGCTGGTTTGACATGGGTAAATAGGGATTAATATATCCTTCTAGCATGTTTTCTATGTTTTTAGGCATAATACCATTAATCATGGCATTAACGTCTTAAAATTGGTCTAAATGCCTGTTTTTGTGCATTATTGTTAGTTGCCTTTCATTATCTCCTGGGATAAAATGGCTTAAAACAGTTGATATGCACGTTTTCCCTAGTGTTTACAGGGAGATACTTATAAATAACACCACCCACATGAGAATATGGGGAAGGCAGAATGAATTCAAATAAAAATAAACTCCTAGCAGTTGTAATCGGAGGTTTACTGTTAATAATTGTGATCATAGTAATCATAAACTCTCAACCGCAATCAACATACGTTTACATCCCTCCTCCTCAACCTCAATGGAGAGACATTGAAACATTTAGTATTCAAACTGGAGACTCACATTTATTCACGTGTGCATATGACTATTGGAAAATCGAATGGACAGTGGGTAAAGCCCCATCAAGTGATTCTAAGGCAAACCTTTATTGTGGAATAGGAGTTAATCCGAGAGTACTTGATACATTTAATATTGATAGAGATGGCTCAAAAATTTATTCTAACCTACCTTGTGAGGATGGTTACACACTTGAAATAACAGGTAATGATGGATGGTTATTTATTGTTATCTGGGCTTACTATTAATTCCAAAGTTCCAGGAGATACCTATAAATAACACAACTCACATGAGAATATGGGGAAAAAGCATGGGTAAAAGGATACTAATAGGTAGTATGCTGGTTCTTGTTATGCTACTTGTAATGCCATCTATACCAGCAATCCAGATGAAAACTATTGATGATGGAATAGATAAAAGGGAGAGTGAACTACTCACAAAGTTACAAGATTTAGATATTGAAAAGATTAAGGATTTGTTAAATGAGAAATCTCGTGGATATACGCCATTATTTTTAACTTTACTTCTCCATTATATTATGTTACCAAGAGTTATACGGGGTTTGTTCCTTTTTTTTATTTCTGTGGAATGGGATCAGTGGGGTGGTAATAAAATAATACATCCAATTTTATATATGAGAGGAATTTGGTTATTAAGAACAGCCATGGCGTGGCTTTTGTTTTGGCAATCTATATATGATTTTATGGGATGGAACTGGCATATAGTTCCTTATACATAATCAATAATCAGCATATCAAAGGAGTAAGATTTACTTTCTTTTCTCTTTCTTTTTCTCCTGTTGATATGGGGGGATAATGGCTTAAAGTACTACTTTTCTCCTGTAACTCCCTACTTTCAGAGGGGGAAATAGGGGAGTAAAGGTTTTTAAATAAGGAGAAGTTATGAAATTGGAGTTTGGAGGAGGAAATATGGATATTGGTATGATATTATCTGTAATCTTACTCATAGTAGTCATTGGTTTAGTAATATATATTCTACAGATGAAGAAACAATTTCCTATAACAGTGGCTAAAGCAGAGAAAGAAGCTCAAGACAGAAGTAGACCAATAATTAAAGGATTAGTAGCTGAACAGATAGTACCATTTCTGAAAGATTTCAAGTATAATCCCGCAGATGCACGTTTCATAGGTGCACCAATAGACTACTTGATATTCGATGGGTATTCTGATAGATTAGATGAAATCACAGTGGTTTTAGCAGATATCAAGACAGGTAAACGTGGAGATTTAACCTCTGAACAAAGAAAGATTAGAAATGCTATAAATGAGCATCGAGTAAAATGGGAAACTATCCATCTGAAATTAGAAGAGTAAAATGGATAATAATCTGATTTGGACAAAAGAAGGATTCTACAGATTAACTGTATTAGTTAGTGTTCATATGAATGGAGGAATTGCTACAATAAAAGATATTAAAAAAATGTTAAAAAAGCAAAAAATGAAAACTCGAAATGTTAAAAGTACTCTTAGATTTCTGAAATATAATGGTTTGGTAATGAAATCTAAAGATGGAAACGTGTCAATTACAGAAGAAGGAAAAAAAGTAATGCAGATGCCTCTAAAAAATGGAAGGGAGATACTTGAAAATCCCCCGTTTAGATAAAAATGAATAACCATCTCTCGAGAGTTGAAAAGGCGATTAGGAAATTGTAGATTTGGAGGAAAATGGCAAGTAATATTCTTCTTGGCTTTGATATTGTAAATTTTGTTTCTGAAAATAATTACGAAACTCTTTTTCTATTAATAGCCAGCGGCATTATAATTGGAACATTTCTAATTGTTAGACATATAAATAAACGTGAAAAAGAGGAATATGAAGAGGAGTATGAAAAAAAGAAGAATGAAGAAAAATTAGACAAATCAGAAATTAAAAAATTAAGCAAATCAGAAATAGAAAAATTTAACATATCTGTAAAAATTGACTGTCTAAAACATCTTTCTAAGATTCATAGATCCCAGTTTGATGAAAGACGTAAAATCGAATGGAAGCTTATATTTGCAATTTTGGTATTTTATTTTGGTATTATTACAGCTAAAATCACAAGCACTAATGAAGTCGTTATTACTTCTCCACTGAAGGTTTTAATATCATCCTCTTTTTTTATTATTGCTGCTTTTGCAATTTGTTATTTGACATATTTTCATTTAGCCAATAATAAAAACAAATCTTTCGCACAAAATTCAGGTGATGCAATACGAGATCTTTTAAAAGGTAAAGTACCAAATTTTGATATATTTGAATTTGAATGGAAGGATATATTGTCAAATTGGTCTTTTAAAATGCAATTTGCATTGCTATTTAGTATGGCTTTTTGTTCTAGTGTCATTATATGGATATAAGTTAAAATTAGGAAATGTATCTTTTTTCTCCTGTTGATATTGAAGGGATAATGGTTTAAACCACTTTATATGCACGTTACCCCTAGTGTTTAGATGGGAAAAATAAAGATTATAAGATGATAGATGTAATATTCCTTTTAACTTTTTTCATAATGACATATGAGATACCTATTCCGATACAGAAACCAAACAACGAGCTGTATAAGATCTCAATGACCATCCATAATGGAATACCGCCTTTGAGATTCATCGATAATCCAATGATCAACAAAAGGACATACATAGATCCAATGAGGGCAAAAAAACTCTTGACACTTCTTTTCTCTTTTGACCATTCTATAATTATAATAGTAAATAACACTGCTAAAACACTACCAAGTCCAGATGTAAGATAAACATTTGGTGAGAGACCATAATAGAAAAAAAAGAAGAAAAACACTGCTGTAGGAATAACAAGACCAATGAAAAACATGAGAGCTATTCTAATTATCCAATTCTTTAAATCCATATTTTTGATCAGATCCCGAAATGAAGTATTTCCCTCGTTGGAATGAACAATCCAACGATCGTATAACCAATTAACATTTGTATATTTAGGTAACAATTCCTTAATTTTTTCATTATCTCGAATACTTCGATACTTACTGACAGTGTTTATTAACAGATCTTTGTAGTATTCATGAGCAATTTTTTCCTTGATTTTCTTATGTCTGATTAATAATCCAAGATGTTCATAGAAATTCAAATGGTTTTCAACGAGAAAAGTCTGCTCCTCACGTAAGATCTTCATCTTTTTCTCTCTGGTTTCTTTCTTTAAACCTCCTCTTTTCAGATCATCAATTTTGTGTTTAATATCATGGATCAATTTCTGCATGTCTCTTTCTTCTTTGTTCATATCATGAAGTAGACTTGTTTTAATAGAATTAGAATTTCTCCAAATTGAAAAAGCTGTAATTGATAGACCAACCAATACCAAAAAACTCTGGAATAGTGATTGATAATCGTTAAAAATCCACCAGCTCATAATAATCAATTAATCATTAATAGTCACAGAAACAACCCAGTCAGCAACAGTATCACCCTCTGCTGACATTTTTTTGATTGTCTGAGGATCTTCAATTAAAATAAAGACAGTTCCATCAGATAGTGTTATAAGATATTTTCCGTCTTTAATTATTGCTTTTTTAATTATTTTCTCTCTACCTTCAAATGCTGATTTACTTATTTTTTCCATTAGTTAGCCTCTCCCTTTGATTATTTTGTAACGACTTTTGTTTTAAATAGTTATTTTTACATTTTCTGAAAAAGTAAAAAAATTCCTCCTGTTGTTATGGAGGGGATAATGGCTTAAAACAGTTGATATGCACGTTACCCCTGGTGTTTACGGGAGGAAATAAGGTTTATAAGAGAGTAATTGTTACGAAATATAGATTTTTGGGGAAAAAAGTATGCCTAAAACCAGTAAGGAGCAAATCACCAAATATGCCCATCATATTTAATCACCTCGAAAGGAGGGAGAAAGGAGAAAAAGGTTGAAAATAACAGGAATAATTAAAAGACCTCTTCCCCCTTGTGACGAAAGTCACCCTAAATCACCACCACGACCATCAATAGTTGCGACTGTTTCTCTGTCTTCTCGCTCAGATTTTTGGTCTGCATGGTATTCTTTGCTAGCTTCTTGCTCAGTATCTTTAATCTGTTTGTCGACTTCCGATTTCTTGATTTTCTGCTGTTGTTTTTCGCGTTTCTTTTCAGCTTTGTGTTGACGCTTCCTTGCGTGTTTGTCGTGTTTTTTGTATTGCTTTTTCATTTTATCGTCGGTATTTCTTTTGTACCTCTTGTAATTCTGTTTTGATGTTTTCGAATCATAAGTTTGTGTATCTCTATCTGTAGCAGAATCAGTAATTTTCTTGATATCTTGACTTGTTTGCGCTTTTGTACCAAAATTTGGTCGCGGATCCTTTGATTTTGCTGAAAAATCTTGTGAGTAATCTTGACGAAATTCTTTGCTAGATGCAGTGTCAGTTTTAAACACTTGCTTGTCCCTTTTTCTTGTAAGAAAACTCATTAAATTATCACACTCCAAGAAGGATAAAAGGCGAGGTGCGAGAAGAGGAATGCACCTCGCAATTGGCGTTCTTGCAGTAATGAAGCAAGTCTGAAAATAAATTAATCCCAATTTTTCTTTTATCCATTTTCTACCTCATGGCAGGAAGAATCCCACCATGCATGCCTATATTTGCAAATGAGGGATAGACTTCGTCTCGTATCTGTTTTGGCATTAAGTGTTGGATAAGATATGAAACAACATGTGGGAGCCGTTTTCTACAGTAGAACTACAGTTGGGTCAACAAGTTTAAATACTCATTAATCATTTCAATTACAATTACGAGCATCATTACAAGCATAAATAGGTTCGTATGTAAGAAATAGGAGATAAATAAGATGCCATCAAAAGAGGTGAAGAAACTTGTTCAGGCTGGTTATACTGGTGTAGCTGTAGTGGTTCCTTCCTTTTGGAGAAAATATTTTGATCTCAAAAAGGGAGATGAAATTTTGGTTGAGTGCAATGGTCAGATGATTGTAACTCCAATCCCAAAAGACAAAGAAGACAAAACCAAGAAGAAAGGAGGTAAAAATGAAAAATGAAATTGTAGGAAGAGTGTCGGAAACGCTCTTCCAAATTCCAAAAGCAGTTATTCTTGATATGAAAATCTCTTCTCCTTTTAAAAACTTTGTCTCTACTTGGTTATGGTTATCTTCTTGTGAGGTGAGGTGATGGTTCTAAATATAGAAGAATGGAAAGGACACAAGGTAGTTTCACTCGTAAATGACGTTACTGGACAGTGCGTCATCAAATTCGGTCTCATAAAAGCTGAGGAAATCTTGAAACACGTCGATGGCATCCAAGCGTTTGTTAAAAAACGGCGATCTGAAAGACAATCTGAATAAGAAACAGTTTAAATTAGCTTTAACGCCTCGTAACAAGGTGGTAAAATGGTGTATAAAAGATGTGGAGATGAATGATGAAAGAAGAAACAGAAACTCTGATAAACAAAGAGTGTGTGTTAACGCTACTAGATGATTTTGTTTTATATGGAAAAATTATATCTCTCAACGATGCTGGTATTTTCTTCAATACCAAGCAAAAAACCTCTTTCATTTCTTACCAAGAGATAAAAAGGGTGGTGGAGAAATGACAACACTTGATGACATAGTTAGACAGGAGAAACAAAAAATAAAACAAATTAAAACTTTAACTAGATACTTTCAAGAACGAGGCAACGAAGAGCAGTTTTTAGAGGAAATACAAATTGTTCCTGACGACAAATCAAGAGACATTAGTTGTGTACTGCTCAAAATCAATGGTGAATGGTATAGAGCTACTAGTGGATTTGCAAAAAATCAAAGTCGTCTTATTAAATTTCTTATTGAAACTGGAAGAATGGAATTATCAGTTGAAATTGTTGCAACTTGGGTTAACAACAAAAATATTACTAACTATCCAAATATAGAAACAGGCGGTCATTTTCTCTACATGGATTGAGACTATAAGCCTTATTGCCTTAATTCGTAAACATAATTTGTTGGTAGTACATTTCCAATGGGCTTATTGACTTTTTATAGGCACTCCGTTAAACTTATTGACTTTTTGTATACTTCTACGAAGTGACTTTTTGACTTTTTATTACATTGTAACACAATGAACTTATTGTATACATTGTTACACAATGGGCTTATTGACTTTTTATATTCTTCTACGAAGAAACTTAATGGCTTAATTCGTGAAAAAAGATTGCTTTACCTCTTCAGTCGCTACAGAATATATAATAATATATAATAACAATATAATTGCTTTAATTTCCTGTTACGGTGTACAGATTTATACTGTTAAAGGTATCAGCAAGGTATCAGGTTATATTTAACACTAATAAAGGTATCAGCTTTTGTACAATTTAACACTATTCAAGGTATCAGCCTATGTCTAATTGAATTTTTGAATTGACCAAAGTTAAAATAGAACCCATTTAGATCCAACGTTTTCGGGTGTCAAAATAATAATTCCGAGATTGCATTTTTCTAGGGTCACAGACCAAAGTTAAGACTGCGTAGTTCCATCCCTGATTGATAGTTCTTTGGCAATGATTAAGCTCATCTCTAAATTTGAATGTAAAAACACTCAGATTTCGATGTTAAATAATATGAGTTTGATAAAATAGGTGGCAATGTAAAATGACAGTAGAAAAAAATAAAGCATCAGAATACACATTAAATTCTGACGATGTGAAAGCAATTATCAATAACACAGACACAACTCGCGACAAGCTAATTATCGAACTACTTGCTTTTACTGGTTGTAGAAGACAGGAATTGGTGTTGCTACGAATTAAGGACATTAATCTCGAATTGGAACAAATAAATATGCCTACAGTAAAGCAGGAAAAACAAATGACGAAAGATAAACGTGGTAAACAGATTGATGCACCAAAAGTAACGAAGTTGCAGAGAATTCAGATTGCCTACAACCACAACAGAAGAATACCCATTATCAACGATGATTTAAAGCGAGATTTGAAGACACACATAGAGAACTTAAGTAAAACGAGGAATGCAACATCTACAAGTCGTTTGATACAATCCAGACAGAGCAATGCAATAACAACGGCAATGATAAACATAATCGTTAGTAAATCTGCTGAACTGGCGAATGTGAAGTCTCCCAATCCAGATAGGAGGCATGTTCATCCGCATCAATTCAGACATACATTTGTGAGATATGCAATTAAGTATGGATTGAATTTCAAAGTTATACAGAAAATGGTTGGTCATACAAATATGGCGACTACATTTAGTATGTATGGAGAACCAAGTTGGCAAGACAAAAAGGATGAGTTGGCTAAAATGAAAGAGTTTGGGAGATGAATCTGAATGGCGACACACTTCTATCACTGTGAAACGTGCAACCTAGATTTTTCAAGAGTAATAGAAACATTCTGTAAAAGAACACGTTGTCCATATTGCCATGACTCTAAAAATGTCAAACGTGTGAGACAAAAAGTGAGATGTGCTGACGGTTGGATTGAAAAGGTGGTCGTTTAATGAGTCGCAACGGAAAATACCAATACAAAAACAAGATTATAAAACAACTACATCTGAATAAAGAAAAACAAAAGGTGTCGAAAAATGCGGTTGAAAAGACATACAACACAGATAGGGATACTATCTATCTTGATGCAGGAGAAACAACCTCGAAGATAATGAGCATTTCTGGTTGGAGACTTTTTAGTGATTTATCTTATCGAATCTATGTAGAGATTGATCGCATCGGTAAAGGTAATGTACACTACAAGACGGATTCTTATGAGAAATTATTGACTTTTTATGAGGGCGATTGAATTGTTTACCAGCATGGAAAAGAGAGCTCAAGAGCATCGACAACGATTTCTGAAATCAGTACAACAAGTGGATGGCTGGAAAATACGAGTTACATTATCTGCGTCAGAAGTGTTCTCCATCTGTAAAGTATTGTGTCGCTCGTTAGCTCTCGATACAGCATTGCGTAAACAGAGTCATAGAATCTTCAGTTGCGATGAGGAGAAGGAAATGATAAGTAACGCACTTTACAGATTACTGTTGACACATCGTAGGTCTAGTTGTCATTTAGACAGAGCAACACATCCAGATTATAGAGAACAAAAATGGCATGGAGATGTAGAAGATATTCTATACAACTGTGTGGAGCCTGAATTATTAACCATAGATTTGAATCTCTCTCGATTTAAGATTGACAAAGAAAAAGCAAAAGATGCAATTATGGAATTAAGGAGGTAAAAAAAATGGTAGTGTTTATCATAAAGCAAATGTTGGAAGAGGCTGGTGAAAGTAATAAAAAGAAACGCAACAAGAGAGGACTACTTAGCGTTACCCTGTATGCCAAGCGTGTTGGAGTTCATAGGCAGACAGTAATCAACTGGGTTCGGTCTGGCAAGTTAAAACACACACGAACACCTGGCGGACAAATCCGCATCGACCCCAAAGAAGAACCAGTAGACCCCAGCTAAGAGAACACATCGACTGTATCTGTTAGAAGTTTAGACCAACTGTACGAATATCACACAACCGAGTAGCACAATTTAGTACAAAAAAATCTTTTGTCTTTTTGACTATCTCCTCTCTCCAATGCGAATTGAAAATTATCACACTTTTTAAAACTATTTAAAAATAATTCGACAGTTGTAAAATAAGCTTTTAAAAATATTTAAAAAATGTTCGCTATCTCGAACTGGTAACAATACAAATAAATAGGTAGGCAACTAAACATAGGTAGCAAATTTACCTTCTATAACGCTTCTGTACTCATTAATGCTATGAAATACACAATCCAAAGCTCTCGATTGCGTTGTACTCTTCCTTGACATTGGTTGCAGAGCAATATCAAATTTTGTAGGTCGTTGTTACTATGATTGTAATCAATGCGATGAACACATTTCGTTCTTTCAGGTTCTGTATAATGTGAGTGTGGCAAATCTAGTGTGGAAAATCTAGGTTGTAAAATCAGAGTTGATGTACCTAAATTTTTATATCAAACTTAATAAGCAACTAATTATCTGATATATTATATCAAAATTAGCCTGAGGGAATTGAAATGGATATATTGTGCGATAAAAAACATCGATATTACAATAAATTTGGTAAACTTGAAAATAAAATATGTAAGAAATGCAGTTCCAAAGAACTTACATGGATTGTAACTGCAAAATATAAAGAAAAACCGTATGATGAATATATGGTTGAAAAATGGGCTGAATTAGGTGAGGAGGGAATAATTGAAGATGAACCTGACCGTAGAGGGAAAATCAAATTTGACCCTAAGGTTTTTGCACTTACATCTATGAATAACGGTCATAGGTTGTACTGGTTTCCTTATTGGATAAAAATAAATGATGACCATAGAAGATACGGTCAGTTTTCTCCAATGATTTATGAAGAAGAGTTTATACAACTTATGAAAAACGCTTTTAATAAAGGTGTTTTTAGTAAAAAAGTTAAAGAGGAAATTAGAGACTGCTTAAATCAGCAGAACCCTTAATTATACTTTTTAACTAGTTTTACAATAATATTACACACTCCAATTATTAATGGAATGCAATCAATATCTAAAAGTAACATATCTAATTCTTCTATTGGTGTTTCCCTTCCTGAATTTAGAATATTAGAAATTTTTATTGGATTTTTATGTGCGATAGCATTTCTTAGTTTATTCAATTCTTTAATAAATTTTAAGTCATCTTTATCTAGAAAATCCAATTTTTTTAATATTTTTGATAATTCATTAATATTATTTCTTTCAATTAATTTTAAAAAAAATTTATTTCTTGATTTTTTTCCTATTTCTCTTGCAGTTTCATTAATAATCAACCGTTCCAAGGTACTATGAATTTCAATAACTGCTAGACTTGGCAAATATATAGCATATGCAACAAGAGCTAAGAATAGATATTTTTGAGTAATAATTTCAGCAATTGTTTTTTCTTCACTAGCAACAAATTTTTTATTAAATTCAATTCTAAACTTTTCTAACCTTTCTTTTACAGTTTTATCACTAGTTGATATGGAGGAAGATATAGTACCAATTAAATTTTCAATTGAAAAAGAGAAATCTAAATCGTTTTTTTCTTTTTCATTCATAATATCATCTATCTAATAACTGATTTATTGATAACCTTTTTTTAATTTTTGGTACCCTTATAAAATCACCCGAAATGTTACAGGCATACATTACCTAAATCTATCACCAGATTATATGACAGTACCATACAAATTAGATATACCAACCCTTTTGAACCAACCCTCTATGATACAGAACCCTAAACAGGGTTCCGTGTAATAATGGAGTGGGAGATAAACGTTGGTAGCTTAATTATAGGAAATCTTCAAAACGGGTATTCGACCAATTTAATGAATAAACAGGACGAACGGGAGTAACAGATAGTACTGGTTGAACTGGTGGAACCTCAGTAATTGGTAAAACAGGACCTCCACTTGTCCTTTCGACAAAAGCTATAGCATATCCATCTCTATCTCTGAAAAAACCATTCTCTAAGGTTCCCAAATATCTGCCTCTAAAACTAATAACATCATCCTCTAAAAATGCTCGTGGAGAACCTCTTAAATTATAAACTACATTTCGACGTAACCAACCAACAGTTCTACCATGTCTATTAAAAATAGGTGGCATATCAATCATCCTTTATATTTGAATCAAATCATGAATATAAATGTATTACGGTATAATACACAAAATTATTTCGAGAAAGATTTTTGATATTGTATCGATTTTCGTATTAATGTAAGCCATTTGTTACTACCTTCAACAGTAATCCCTGCAACCTCAGAAGGTGTCTTACCATCCAATGCTTCATGTGGTTTTATGAAATTATAATATAGCCTATATCCTTCTATTATCGGAGTATTTTCAACTTTTAATCCACGCAACGTTTTTTCTCTATCCCTAATACTTCCGTGCAATCGTTCTACATGCTTGGCAACGATAGTGGTCTCTTTCCATGACGACCAATCTTTTCTTTTGAAACTCACGACGAAGTTGCCCTCTAGTCATCATCCACTACCAAAAATGCGTTGAAACCATAAAAGTTTGATTCATGTCGGGGCAGTTTCAATATCAAACCGTGTTAATGATTATCAATCATTCAAAATTACGGCGTATTCTTCGTTTTGACAGCTCTATGACATCTAATCGATTGAGATAGGTATCAAATCATTCAAAACAAACTCTATGTCAAATAGCATCGCCAAAATCGTTTTAATCTGTGTTACCCATTATTCCTTGTTGTGATGTTCAATATAAGATTTTAACATTCGGAGAAACTGTGCACTCTTTCCACGAGTTTCCTCTACACGCAACTCTTCGAATATAGTTTTATTTTCTTGCAAACATTTATATTAAATTAACTGATTCCTAGTAATGCCCGGGAGGCAAAATATTATGCAAAAAAGTTTGGTTAGGAAGGGATTGGTTTTAGGAATAATAGTTTTGTTTATTGGAGTTAGTAGTATTCCATCAGTCGCTACCATCGTAGAAAAACACAATTCAAAGATATATAATGAAATATCAGAACATATTTCGATTTTAGAATGGAACGACCAATATGAATTATTTGAAGATTATATAATGAATAAAAAGATCAATCCATTTTCTATCCATACAGTTGATGGATCAGTGGCTGAGATAGATAATTCGTTAATTCTTATTTTTATAAACTCTAATCTCATGCCCTACATTGAAGATGAACTCGCTGTTTATAATTCAACCTTGGTAGGTATCGGGTATAAAACGATTATTCTGGAAGTTTATGGAGGTACCGTGGAAGATTTGAAGAATCAGATTCTTTCTTATTGGAACGATGGCGATAACTTGACAGGAGCAATCCTCATTGGCGATCATCCTGTTGCGTGGTATCATAATGAATTTTATGGAAACCCAGAAGATTGGCCATGTGATTTTTTCTTGATGGATCTAGATGGGCAATGGCTTGATACTGATGCTGATGGATTATATGATAATCATACAGATGGTTTAGGTGATACAGCACCGGAAATCTACGTTGGACGGATTGATGCCTCAAACATACCTGGTGATGAAATAGATATTACAAAAAATTACTTACATAAAGTCTATGAATATTGGATTGGTAATATATCTAACACTGGCTTTGCTCTCACATATACAGATAAAGATTGGAGCAATGATTCATCATTCACTAGAAATGACATAAAATATGCATATTCCAATTACGAAGCCGTTTGGTATCCAGATGTTAATAGAGATGATTATGTTGATAATCGACTTTCAGATACAGCTTATGAATTTATTCAACTTGCATGCCATTCAAATTCAGCAGGCCATGTTTTTGATATAGGTGGATGGGCTCATAGTGATGATGTTCGATCTGCTCACCCTAAGGCTCTTTATTACAATTTAGGCGCTTGTTCGGCATTGCGATTTACAAACTATAATTGCCTAGGGAACGCCTATATTTTAGATACAGCCTCTCCCTCCCTTGCAGTAGTTGGCACCACGAAATCTGGATTAATGTTAGCATTTAGATATTTTTATGAGCCGCTTGGGATGGGTTGGTCATTAGGATCTGCATTTAAAAACTGGTTTGAATATGTGGCTCCATCTGATGATGACCCTTATAAAGAAACTGCAATTGAATTGTTTTATGGAATGATTATTTTAGGAGATCCTACTCTTATTCCACGTAGGAACATTAATGTTTATGTTGATGGTGATTTTAATGAATCTACCCTAGGATGGCAGATCGATCATTTTGATAATATAGAGGATGGAGTAGATGCAGTTGCAGAGAATGGAACTGTATACGTGTTTAATGGTACGTATTATGAAAACGTTGTTATAAATAAAACATTAAATCTATTTGGTGAAGATGAAGATAGTACGATTATTGATGGAAGCGAAATAGGAGATGTTCTTTATGTGAGTGCTGACTGGATTAATATCAGTGGGTTTACAATTCGAAATAGTGGTAGTGCTGGTTATCCTAATATAGATGCTGGAATTGATATACGCTCAAACCATATTTGCATTTTAAATAATACTATTGGTCCAAACAACCAGCTTGGCATCAACCTCTGGTATTCCACTAATAACACAATCTCGGGTAATGCCATCAGTTCCAACGATTGGGATGGTATATATCTTTTCTCTTCCAGCTGTATCACTATCTCGCATAACAACATCAGTTTAAACAACAATGCTGGTATATACCTTCATTTTTCGAGTAACAACACTATCTCAAGTAACATCATCAGTTCAAACAGCAATTATGGTGTTCGTCTCAGGCATCTCAGCAATTGCAATCTAGTGTATCACAATAATTTATTCAATAATACAGAAAATGCTTATGATGAAGGGACAAACACATGGTATAACACTACACTTCATGAAGGTAACTACTGGAGTGATTTCGATGAACCTAGCGAGGGTGCGTGGGATAATAATAGCAATGGAATTGTAGATGACCCCTATGATATTCCTGGTGGAGATAATCAGGATTTATACCCACTAATGGAACCATTTGGTATTGATACAGAGCCACCAATTGTTGTTATCGAATCTCCTGAAAATGGTACAATTTTTTCTGAGCCAGATATAACTTTAACAGGATACGCAACAGACAATGTTGGGATAGTAGAATCAGGATACAGTCATAGTTGGAGTTGGGGAGGAGCAGGTGGTGGCGGTGGATTTAGTGAGCCGCTTTTAAACTGGTCATTTGAAGATAATTTTACTTTATTTCCTGGTTATAATGGAATCGGCATATATGCGAAAGATGCAGCAGGAAACAGAGGGCGAGATAATATTACCGTTCTGTATGGTGGAATTGCAGATTTGTATGTTGATGATGATTTTGATGAGTCAATGCCTCTATGGCAAATACTCTATTTTGATAAAATACAAGATGCCATAAATGCTGCCAATCCTACGGATACCATATTTGTTTTCAATGGCACCTATTATGAACATGTTACTGTTAATAAACAGATTCTCCTTATGGGTGAAAATAGAAATTACACAATAATTGATGGTAGTGGTATTGGGGATGTTGTTAAAATTACAGTTGACTCCGTAAATATTACTGGTTTTACCGTCCAAAATAGTGGAAATAATTATTCTGATGCAGGGATAAATCTTAATTCTCCTTTAAATATCATCCATGAAAATATAATAAAAGATGTCAGTATGGGAGTATGGTCTGGATCTTATTTTTCAAATAACATTATCACTGGAAATATTATTAAAAATACCTATCAAGATGGCGTCTTTCTTAATGGTTTCTATAACACAATTAGTAATAATCTCCTTTACAATCTAAGCAGATCTGGTATTACTGCATGGTATGGAGGCAATAATATTATTTTAGGAAATATCATAAACGAATCCTACGAAAATGGTATATTATTATATCGCTCGAGAGAAGATACATTGGAACATAATGAAATGTTTAACTGTAGCGGATTAGAAATCAGGGGAGAAAGCATGATTGAATGGCAACATAATATTGATACAAGCAATTCAATAAATGACAAACCAATATTTTATTTTATAAATGAAATTGGTTTAGATATCCCTTCGAATGCAGGACAAGTTATTCTTGTCAACTGTAGTTATTGTACTGGAACATCTTTGTCTCTTCATAATACAAGCGTTGGATTAGAAATCGCTTATTCTCACAACAATACCTTTGTAGGTAACCGACTCTGTAATTTGAGTAGTGATGCTGTAGTGCTTTATTCTAGTGAATATAACAACATTAGCGGAAATGACATAATAAATAATAATGCTGGGTTTGAATTAGATTATAGCAACAATAATACTTTTAGTCTTAACAATATAACTGATAATAAATATTATGGATTCGAAATTGAACACAGTTCTAATTCCAATATTATTAGCTGGAATACCATCAAAAATAACTGGATACATCCGTATGAGAGCTACGGTATTATTCTGCACTATAATAGTAATCACAACTCAATTAATCAAAATATCATCAGCAAATTCAAATATGGGATCAACCAACAAAGTGGCAGTAGTAATCGAATAAATGGAAATATAATTGAAAACAACAGTGTTGATGGCATAGCAATGTTTTCTGGTTCCAACAACATTGTTAGTGGAAACACGATTCAGAATAACGACAGATGGGGCATTGCCTCTGGTAGTAATAATATTATTACTGATAACAATATAAAAAATAATGGCAATGATGGGATCAGCTCAGGGAGAAATAACGTCATAAGTAGTAATCTTATTGAAAATAACGGAGGTGACGGTATTTATTCACAATATGACAACAACAGCATCACAGACAATATAATTTCAAATAATGACCATGGCATATATCTAAATCGATGTAGTAATAACATCATTTCGGATAACACCATTATCTCAAACAGCTATCATGGCGTATATCTCAATGGTCAGTATGTCCCGTGTAATAATAATTACATTTTTAATAACACAATTTCTGACAACAATTATGGCATAACTCTATGGATTGCTAACGATAATAATATGTCTCACAATACTATCGACTTTAACACATGGGACAGTATATGGCTTTATTCTTCTAACAACAACACTATATCAGGTAACTCTATGTCAAACGGTTGGCGGGGTATACTCTTACAGTATAGTAGTGATAATATTATTTTAGAGAACACCCTTAACTCGTATAGTGATGAAGGCATACTGCTTGAATATACCATTAACAATAGCAACAATATTATCTATCATAATAACCTTGCCAATAACGGTATTAACGCTGTTGATTACGGTGATAATATCTGGTATAATTCTACTCTTCAGGAAGGCAATTATTGGAGTGACTATACGGGTGAAGACAACAACCATGATGGCATTGGTGACACACCATATAATATTCCAGGGGGAAGCAATCAAGATCTTTATCCATTGATGCAGCCATATGGAACTACTCCTACAACCCATATGGGAATGATACCATCTGAAAATGCAGTTGTTTTAGGTGATGAGTTCAACATTACAATTTATATTGATCCAACTGAACCTGTTGGAGGATGGCATATCCATCAACTAAACTTTACACAAGGAAAAGTTGATGCTACAGAGGTTACACCAGGTCTTTATTGGGTTGATCTATTTGATGATGGCATCATTGATAATGACCTGGGAATGATTACCGATATTCAGACGTGGACTATAGGACCATATCCTGATATAAATCATACTGCCTGCATCATTAACTTTACAGCATTGCAACCTGGATTATGTACTTTTGAAATAGTAAGTGTACAGATATCTGATTCTGGATTTGAAGATTTGAATGTTACAACCCATACTGCTTCAATTGTTGTTACAACTCCACCAATAATCTATGATGAATACCCTGTGGATTTGTCAATTGATGTAGAGCGTCCACCAGCTGAACTCAATGCAACTGTAGAGGACCCTGATGGCGACATTATAGATGTTTATATCAAGTGGATGAATCATGATGGCGAATGGGTTACACTTGAAACTTATAGCGGTGTTGGCAATGGAACATTCAGTTTCATACCATCAGGTAATGATTGGATCTGGGGAGGCACCACATACACATGGAGTGTACATGTGACCGATGGAATCACATGGACGAATGAAACCTACGAGTATACTACTGGTGGCAGCAGATATGACGTAAGCAATAATGATCTGGTGAACTTTCAGGATGCAGGGCTTGTATGGGTTCATAGGACTAGTGAAGTACCGTATGATGGTCTTTATGACGTGAATGGCGATGGTCAGGTTAATTTCCAGGATGCTGGTCTTACTTGGATTAATAGAGATTAATTTAGCCTATCTCATTCACTATCTTTTATTTTAAGTACATTATCATTAACCAACATCGAAGTCTGTCAGAATCCGTTATAGGCTGTTTTACAAATTATGTTGGTAAAATGACAATAAAAACATGTTTATAACTATATTTTTGTTTTATTTTTTACCCAATAGTTTTACCATATTTTCAAGTTCTTCAACATTATATCCTTCTTTCTTCCATTTAATAATTCTTTTTTTAATTGTTGCTACACTCTTATGCTCTGTTAATAATTTTCTAAATTCAAGAAGTCTTTTTTCATCAATTGGTTTAAGAAGTAATTTTTTCCCTATTATTGCGATAAAATAAAAGACTATAGGAATCATAGGAGTTAATATTAAAGCAATAAAAACAAGTATCTTAAGTGTAACATCAACATGATAGTTAGGAAATACTAATAATAATATAAAAATTATGAAACCTACTGATAAAAAATATCCAATTAATGGATACAATTTTAATTTATCCATAATATTTTTCTTCCTCAAAAACCAATTTGTTAATTAGTTTATAATTAAAAAACTATTTCATATTATAAAAAATCAGTTACGATGATTAAAAAAGAAAAGAAATTGTGATTTTTAATTTATAATAAACCGTTTGTTATGCACGTTTCTCCTAGTGTTTATGGAGAAATAGGGTTATAAAGCAATAGATTATTCTTTTTATGATGGTAAAGAACCCTGATGATATGATTAAAAAAGCAATAACAGAAACAATTGTTGAAGAATTATTCAGGGAACTTGGGTTTTTTGTTTTAAGATTTGGCCAGGAGAATACATTTAATCCAATAGTTCAACTGCAAGAGTTCATAATAAATTGTGATGGTAAATTCAAACTGGAAAAATCTGATCCAGAATTTGTTCATCCTATTGATTTTATTAAGACATTACCAGATTTCCTTATTGTTCATAAGGGTGGTGATATTGATTTTTTAGAAGTTAAATATAGATATAATGGTGTTCTATGGCCCAAGGATATTGATATTTTTGATACTTATCCAGATGTATTAATGATAGTTATAAATTCATCAGTTGCTGATAGATTTCTTAATATTGATTTTATTGATACAGATAAAGATCCAAAACTTCTGGAAGAATTGAAGAATACAAGATTCCATGTATATCAAAGGAATGAAGATGTTAGCGAAGATAAATTTAATTGTCAGATTTTACCTTTGAAAAGATTCCTGAAGGAAGAATTTGATATTAATGATGATTTCACATTAGACCGTTTTGAATCTTTAATACCAAAATGGATTATTGATACAAGAAAATGATACTTGCATTATTGAAGAAACAGGTTTTATAAGGGTACATATTGTATTAAGCCAAAATTATAAAAACAGTTTTGTTATATTAAGTTGCAAGGGTAGGTCACCAAACAATAATATATTCTATTTTCACTGAAGAAATGAGGAAAACTCCTCGTTTTTTCCTCCTGACCTACCCTCTTCAAGTAACAAATTCTGAGGGGAAAATGACAAGAAAATGTTTCAGATGCAAAGAATGGAAACCTGAATCGCATTTCTGTAAGGATAGTTCAAGGAAAGATGGGCTATCCAAACAATGCAGGCAATGTGCCAGCGTTTATTATTTTACACATAGAAACGGAAGATTAGAATATCAGAAGAAATACAATCGTGAAAACAGAGAGAAAATACGAAGATATAAACAGGAATACTACTTAAAATACATATTGGAAACACAAGATATTGATGCCATATTGGAACGTGCAAAGAGCATATATAACGCTCTCCCTGAAGAGTTCATAATAGGTGAGCTTGAGAGATGCCTAGGGGAAAAACAATCCTGATGCAATCTTTAATTTTAAACCATATACTTTCAGAAGGAAAAAACAAGAGTTATTGTTCAACACCAAAAGGAGTTATAAAGACAAACATCCCGCCATGAATGTTCACTGTCTTACATCTGCTCTCATAAACCGTATGAACTGCACCAGATTAAACAAACCAATGACAAGCGTGATTCCGCCTTCAACTTGGTATCCTTTGGCAATCAGTCCTATTCCAGCGAATGTGAAGAAACCAGCGATAGCACCAAGGACATAGGTTATTGTTCTCATGTGAACAGGTTGTATAAGTGACTCAAGTATATAGTTTATCTCAAGATTAGATTTTTATAGGAATAGATGTTACAAAATACAGATTGGGGAGAGGCAAAATGGCGAAACGTGGAAAGGATAAAAAGAGATTAGAGCAAGTTGAAAATGATATAAAAAAATGGAAAGAACAAGGATATAAAATTGCTGAAATTGAAAGACTTGTTGAATTTGTTAAGGAACATAGAACTCCATCAGCAAAAAGAAAAGTAATTCATATAGGAGTCATATCATTTCTAGTCACTGTTATAATTATTTTAACCACCATTCCATATGCAATAGTTACAGGCGATGAATACTCCACGTCACTTGGAATAAGATATGAAGATGCTACATGGCATGTAGGCTCTCCTCTTCGTTGGATATCAATTATTTATATTTTTCCGACAACTAATAAAGTAGATATAGATAAAATAGTTATTTCAAGCTGGTCAAACCTTGTTATTGATTTTATTTTCTTTCTAGTTATCATTTTTGTACTAATGTCTTGTATTTATTTATTAATTGATGGACAAAAGAAAACGTTAAGAGCTAAAGCAAAAAATTAAGATGAATAAGCATTTCTTGATAGATTGAGGGGGAAATAGGATATGTCAAAATACTGCCCTGAATGCGGAACAGAACATAGTAAGGAGGTTAAGTTCTGTGTTAATTGTGGAAAAAGTTTTAGAGGTAGAGTATCTACATCAAAAAATATCAAGAGAAAAGAACCGAAATTACATCACTTAAAAGAAAAAGTCAACAAATGGAAGGAAGAAGGATACAAAGTTGATGAACTTGAGAGAATGATTTCTTCTATTGGAAATGTCAAATTGGATAGAAAAGAAATCATGCAGATTACAGCTATTTCAATATCAATTGCAATCGCACTTGTTTGTATCACTTTTGTTATAGGTAATGTAGCAGTAATAAACCAGATAAATCAACCACGACAATTTAATATTGATTTAGGTTTTCCGTTATCTTGGTTAAATATTCACAACTCTCAAATCTCTGAGCTATCATTGGAGGTATCAAACTGGTTAAATCTTATTATTAACTTTATATTATATGTAGCTCTGGTTTTTGGTATTAGTTATACTGCTGAAACAATTTTGAAAGGAGGGAAATACGAAAAGAAAGTTTAGTAGCAGATTAATATGAATAAACATCTAATAGTATCTGGAATAGCTGTTCTGCTTATCTGCGTTGGATTGAGTGGATGTATGTCTGAATATGAAGTGGAAAAATCTCCAAGGGAACTAATTATAGGAACTTGGATAAGAGAGAATGGAGATGAACGCATATTCTATGGAAATGGCACTTGTAGGTTTAAATTTCTTGAAGTAAATATATTTGATGAGGAGTACTATATCACACAAACTTTAAGTTATGAGATGGTAACTAAAGAAAATATTATTTACTTCCTTAATGAAGGATATGGTGAAGAAATCGGTGATGTTTCTTTTACTAATGGATATGAGTTTAAGGATGAGAACACTATTATATTTACTTTTGAATCTCCATTAATTCCATATGAAGTGAATGAATACATAAGAATAAGGTAATTACGATAGAAGTCAAATATTTGGTACATGTTTTTATTTGTTGAAAATGGATATTAGAAAAATTTATCAGGATAATTTTTATGAGTATACTAGCAAAAATAAAATCATTCTTTAAGAAGGCATTCAGAATGACAGATAAAGATTGGGAAGATGAGTTGGCAGATACTATAGGTAAAATTGCAATAATATCTGGTGCAGCTATATTGGGCGGGCTACTTCTTAAGGCAATTTTCGATAGAAACACATACATTCACAGATGTCCAACTTGTAGTCTTGTAATTAAGAAAGGTTCACCTCATTGCCCAAGATGCGGAACATATCTTGATTGGACTGGTGTGCTTTGATGGGAAGGGCAAAAGGAAAAAAGTTGGTAAAAAAACCAACAACTTACAAAGTTCCTTTTATACATTCCTTCATATTATTTGCCATATCATTATCTATGTTAGGCTGTATATGCATATGTATAATTAATTCACTAACCAACTATCATGTTGCAGATATATGGTTTTATCAAAATATTGGTGTTGGAGGTTTTACATTCATTTTAGGGTTTCTTATGGGAGAAAATGCAACAAGAAAACAAAATTTCTAATTTGCTCTATCATTCCTTATATAGTTTATTGTGCCTGTTTTGAAGCATGTGAAAAGTCAATTAGAATCGGTTTCTAATCAGCTTTGTCGGTAGGTTTATATGTATGAAGGGGAAATTAGAATTTCACTTGAAATATAGTGTTGAAAACACACTGGGAGTAAAGGATATTAATATACAATCATTCTTTTATTTTTGGTAATGTGATGCATAAACCCTGTGCAAAAGGTATGATACTTCTCCAGATATTGACCTAAAATTCTTTTTTGCTTTATCCATTAGTATTTACTTCATCTTATTTGTATAACGTTGACTTATCGTAATCCTTTTTTCTCTGCATATTCTCGAAGAACATGAACAATCATGTTTGATTTGCCTCTATTTTCTTCTTTACAAAGTTTCTCTAAGAGTTCACGATCTTCTTTGTTCAAACTTATTGATATATAGCTCACGTTTTTATGATATTAATCCATACAATATAATACTTGTATTGTATTTACCATACTTTACAATACTTTATATATCATGGCGCATTTGTTGTCACTACTGAAATGAGGTAAAAATATGAAGAAACAATTCATGATTATCGCGACAACTGTTCTTTTATCGGTAATAGCATTTAGTGGATGCATCAGCGACAATAAACAAAGCGATGTTCAAAAAATCCCTTTTCTCTATGTTGTAGAAAGTACAGGTATTGAAGATAATGATTACCTCTATGTTGACATTCAAAACATAGATACTGAAGAAGGAGAGTTTACTGTGGAATTCACTCTAACATATATAGATCCAGATATGGTGGGCGACGGTGATTATGGTGGAGGTTCAACAGAAGGTAATGATGAAGGTATAGATTACGGTTTTAATGCTATCTTCGCTACTATATCGCCCCATGAGACGGAACGGTTTAGATCTCCAAAACGTGTACCCTCGGGATGGGAATTTGGTGGATGGGATTATGAGGTAATACCACCATACAAAACTCAATAATACAAAGTTAATTTCTTTCAAAATCATTGTTTTTCCCTGACGATAGTTTATGAGGATGTACTTTCATGACTATATGGTAAGATAGTAGGAATGATTTTTTTATGAGTCATTACTCCACCTACTATCTTAACTAATATATTCTGAAGAAGAATTAACAACAAAATTAAAAGACCTTGGTTATCGTTTTCCAAACAGAGCAAAATATATTCCAAAAGCATTGAAAAGTAAAGAACAACTTAAGAAAAACATACAATCTTTTAAAGGAGATGATTTGAGAAAATTCATTGTCTGCGATATTGACGGAATTGGATACAAGGAGGCAAGTCATTTTCTAAGAAACGTTGGGTTTGATGATTTTGCAATCATTGATTACCATATTGTTGATACCTTGGCAAAGTACAATTTGATTGAAAAACCCAAAACTATGACTAGAAAGAAATATTTGGAAATTGAGAAGATTTTAAAACAAATTGCACAGAAATCTAATCTTACTTTGGCTGAGCTTGATTTATATCTTTGGTATATGGAGACGAAAAAAATATTGAAGTAAAAACCTAGGTTATTCATTAGAAAAAAATTTCAATATGCCTGCGAATGGTTTTACTTTAATTTCAAATTGAAATCGATTTATGAATTTATTCCCGCGATTTTATCAAGGTTCTTTTGAAAAAATGAATGAGGTTTATGATTAATTTTTAAGTTAATCTTGGATAATATAGTGATAAAACAATAGTCCTAATGCAACTCCTGATAGTAAAATAAATGGTAAAACAATATCTCCTTTTGCATTAAGGGAAAAAAAGTCTCTTTTGTATTCTGGTTGCTCCTCATGTATATATGAAATACTTATCGAATTTTCAGTATTTGATATTTTATTATTATTCATCGGTAAAAAATGTAAACACTACTATAAATAATTTACTTTTACAGGCAGTAGTTGACCTGATTATTTTTTAACCCCTTTTCCATTTTCGTTTATGGGATGGATGCAAATGCGTAAAAGGGAAATTGTTGAATATTTTACAAAAGATATCATTGAGAAAGTAAGGAAGAATGAA
>Ga0209979_1001003_pt1 | contig 33360 bp, 32 predicted proteins | sample AnhtaG_FD_183114 | JGI IMG/M metagenome (GOLD analysis project Ga0209979, IMG submission 183114) | Deep subsurface microbial communities from Anholt, Denmark to uncover new lineages of life (NeLLi) - Anholt_01485 metaG (SPAdes) (version 2) | ecosystem: Environmental > Aquatic > Marine > Oceanic... | reverse complement strand
TATAAAAGCATATGTGAATAGTCATGGATTCCTGCTTCCGCAGAGCCTGCCCCTGTGAAAACAGGGGAATGACATTATTAAAAAAAAGCATTCATTTTTTCAACTAATTGGGAGATGAACCAAAAATTTTAAAGTCAAACCGTATGGCGGACGTTCCCCTAATTTTAATTGAAATATAATATTTGGGTAGGTAAGATAGTTAAAAATTATATTGTGATCAGCAGGATATTTTTTGCCGGAACTGTGATAGAGGGGATTTAAGTCTATTTTTTTTCATGTAAGGAGCAAAAAAATGTATAAGAAAACTTTTGTTCTGATAATATTCCTTTTTTGTGCCGTATTTTTATCAACTTGCTTTTCTAATGTGAGTTATGCCCAAGAGAAGCAAAAAATTAAAAAGGTTGAAAATGTTGTTATTATTTCTAACCCCAAAACTCCTATTCCGAAAAATGGCTTGAAGACGAGAGTAGTTTTTAAAGAGGAGCTTTCAATAGGTTCAATTGAAGGAGATGAAAATTATATAATATGATTGTGTATAAAATTAGAAGTTTGTAGGTGATGTTATGTCAAGTCCTGTAAACAAAATTATTGCCCTAGGCTGTGTTGTTGGATTAGCTGCATTGCTCAGCATGAACTGTGCCTCAACTTCTTATGTCCGGACAGAGCCTGAGGCTGATATCAAAACTGAAATTCATGCTGAACCTAAAATTATGATGAAATCATATCATCGCTCGATGAGTGAGGAGATGAAAATATCATTTGAAAGGGCAGACGAAATAATCATAGGTGTTTACACAGGTGCCCATATGGATAAACAAAATGGTGAAACATTTTATTTTGACAATTTTATGCGTTTTAACAAAGAAACTTTGAGATGGGGCCCTGTCGAGAATGCCCTCCTTCCGGTCCTTTCTCATGAGTTTAAACCAAAAATTATCACTCGAGAAGAGTTTAAATACTTATCTGAGCTGGACAAAGTTGGAATTTGCTGGGATTATCTCGAAAAGAAAAGATACGTATATCTTGTGGAAGGCAAACATTCACTCGTTTTTATCGAACAAATAGTTGATGAAGAAAACAATAGCTCATACCGCAACCTATTAGACACGTATCCTGTGACTAAAGATTGTAATGCCAAGGCAGTATTTGATTTGATGGTGAGAGACAGGGACATAACTATGGAAAATGTCCTTCAAAAGTGGTAAATTCTTTAAGTTCATTTCAACGAACATCTTTACATTTGGGCGGTTAGCTCAGTTGGGAGAGCGCAGCGTTCGCAAGAAGATGACCTCCCAGATGCGTAATGCCTTGATTTTGAGAGAAATATCAATAATATCAGCGATTTACGTTTAGTCCTTCTTTAAATCCTAATACCATATTTTCAGTTATTTTCAGTCCATTTTGTCACTTATTTGGCACATGGGGGTAGATCTATCTTCATTTCAATTTGACACTCCCCTCATAAATTATTATGCTATTGCCAAGTAAGCTGAGGGAACAATGGGAATAAAATGCCCTAAATGTCATTCAGACAATCCTGATACCCAGCAATTTTGTGGTGAATGTGCAACCCCTCTTCCTTCCTCGAAAGAAATCCCTGTCACTAAAACCCTCGAAACCCCCACAGAAGAATTAATCACAGGCTCTACATTTGCTGGGAGATACCAGATTATTGAAGAACTGGGTAAAGGCGGTATGGGCAAAGTCTACAAAGCTTTCGATAAAGAGATTAATACGAAAGTTGCTTTAAAACTCACATAAAGCCTGAAGTGGCTTCTGACAAGAAGACTATTGAGCGTTTCAGAAACGAGATAAAGATGGCACGTGATATATCCCATAAGAATGTATGCCGAATGTATGACATCAATGAAAAAGAAGGCACCCATTACATCACTATGGAATATGTTCCTGGTGAAGATTTAAAGAGCTTCATTAGAAGAGTAGGTCAATTGCCTGTTGGAAAGACTATTTCCATTGCCAAGCAGGTATGTGAGGGACTATCTGAGGCTCATAAGCTGGGAGTTGTGCATCGAGATCTGAAACCCCAAAACATCATGATTGATAAAGAGGGGGACGCTCGAATTATGGACTTTGGGATAGCCTGTTCTCTCAAGGCGAAAGGAATAACAGGTGCTGGAGTGATGATCGGTACTCCTGAGTACATGTCACCTGAACAGGCCAAGGCAAAAGATGTAGACCAGCATTCAGACATCTATTCCCTTGGAGTAATCCTGTACGAGATGGTAACAGGGAGAGTTCCTTTTGAGGGAGACACGCTTCTAAGTATTGCCTACAAGCACAAGCACGAAACTCCTCAAGACCCGGGGGAAATCAATGCTCAGATTCCTGATGACTTGAGCCATTTAATACTGAAGTGTTTGGAAAAAGATAAGAATAAACGGTATCAGAGTGCAGGTGAAGTGCGTTCTGAATTAGAGAATATAGAGAAAGGAATACCTACAACTGAGAGAGTTGTTCCCAGGAGAAAGCCAACTACTTCAAAAGAGATAACAGGTCAATTTAGTTTGAGGAAGCTCTTCCTCCCTGTAGCCATTTTGCCAGTCGAGGGTGGTTCCGCTAAGTAAATTACTTTTATGAATTCCCTCAATGAAAGGTTTTTATTTTAATTATTATACAAATAGATATAATAATTGTGGAGGCACCGGGATAGATCTCTCGTGAAAAGAATAGACTATGAAATTAGAACTGGATAATAAACAGCTGACTTGCCCCCCATCAATGTACCACCTGTAAAGTTAAATTTACAGCCTTAAAAGCCAGCAGAGCCGGTGGTCTGTACCCTAAAGAGCTATGAGCCGGTACCGGAAATTTTCCCTACGCCAATTCTCTATGACCAACCTGGCATCGCTGAGGTTGAAGATGCTAGGGAAAGGCTGGGTGGGTTGAAGAGTAATTGAGACGAGTGGAAGCCCACTCCACCAAAAGCCCCGGCTTCCCTGGGTTGGAAAAGGACAGCAGGGCTGAATAAATGCCTCATAGGGAAGACAATTGAGGGGGAAGGAAAAGGATATTATCAGTGAGAGAGATAAATGCTGGCTGTTTTGGGGTTAATTCAGCAAAGGGAGGTTATAATGGGCGTTCTTCCCAACGGGAAAGAAAAGTTTGAAAATCTTATAAGAAGAACCAGGATGAAAAGGAGCGAACAGAAAAAGAAACCACCAAGAAAGAGCGGGAAAAATAAGCTTTTATTACGACTAACGATCCCTTCCCGTCGGGGAAGAAGAAAGAAATGATTACAGTCCATGAGCTTGATTGAAAAAAGCAATTTAAGGTTTAAAGGAGGTTACAGTGAAAGAACTCGTTGAATTGATTGCCAAATCATTAGTGGACAATCCGGACAAGGTGCAGGTTTCCCAATTGGACGGGGAACAGAGCTCGATCATTGAATTAAAAGTTGCTCAAGAAGATTTGGGTAAGGTTATCGGAAAACAGGGGAGCCATGCTCAAGCTATCAGAGTTATTCTCGGTGCTGCTGGAATGAAGCTGAAAAAGAGATTTACTCTGGAGTTAATCGAAAAAAAGTAATTTGGTCAGCATAGGGAAACAATTATCTATTGGCGTTTATTAGAGTCTGCTCCAGGATTACAGAGTACATTTTAGAGAGCATGAGGCGAGTGGAAGCTAAATCCACCAAGCCCTGGCTCCCCTGGGCGGAGAAAGGATGGTGAGCGATCTAATTCCTGGTAAGATAGATGGGCTTTATTAGAAAAACACAAAGGGGGATGCTGTTATGAGCAATGTCAAAGAAGAAATCAAGGCCATACATGTCTTATTTAGCAAACTTTTAAGCATTGTTGAATAAGTTAGGCGTGAATCGATAATTGGAGGGCTACAAAATGGATAATCAATTTAATCAACAGAAGGTCGCGATACTGATTGATGGAGACAATGCTCAGCCATCGCTTCTTCCTCAGATTGTTGCAGAAATTAGTAAATTCGGCCTGATTACAATCAAGCGGATATATGGAGACTGGACCACGACAAGCATGAATAGCTGGAAAAAATCACTCCACAAATATGCTATTCAACCGATTCAGCAATTCAGGTATACAGTCGGTAAGAATGCAACAGACAGTGCGATGATAATCGATGCGATGGATCTACTCCATAGTAACGATGTTAATGGCTTTTGCATTGTGTCCAGTGACAGCGATTACACACGACTAGCAACAAGAATCAGAGAGGACGGGCTTTTCATCATTGGAGTCGGAGAGAAGAAGACTCCAGAAGCCTTCACCAATGCGTGCAACCAATTTATTTATTGTGAGAACCTGACTGAAACCAAGAAAAAGAAGGAAAAAACGAAAAAGGAAAAGAAGTCTGATGTACCTGACCCTATGCCTCTTCTTCTTAAAGCATTCGAGATGGTTGCGAAGGATGAAGAATGGATTAATTTGTCCTCAATGGGGTATGTACTTCGTCAGTTGGATCCGGCATTCGATCCCCGAACATTTGGTCATAAACGTCTCTTGTCGCTTATCGAGGATTACCCTAAAACGTTTATACTAAAACGAGACGATTCAATAACTCCACCGGGGATCTATATCGCACTTACCACCCAACAGGAGGATGCAGGCGACTGAGAAAATGCGATTGATTCTCGTCTTTTGACTGCTGATTCAAATTCAAGGAGAATTACGAGCCTTCAGGGCAGATTTTTAATCATAGACTGTGGCAGTGATAAATATGAAATATTTAAACACAAAATAATTTGAAATGAATAATCCACGCCCTGAAGCCAAATTCCCTAAAGCCCTCGCTTCCCGATACTGAAAAAGACAGCTGATCGAATTAGCGGCTATAGATGATTGGGGGGAGGGGGGATTGTTAGTATGATGAAAAGACGCTGATCCTGGTATTGCTGAGGTTGAGGATGCTAAGAAGAGGCTGGCGAGGCTGAAACAGTTGCCTTGAACCGTGTAAAAGGTGGAAAAAACTCCCCAAAAGTGGTAAATTCTTTAAGTTCATTTCAACGAACATCTTTACATTTGGGCGGTTAGCTCAGTGGGAGAGCGCGGCGTTCGCAACGCTGAGGTCGGGGGTTCAAATCCCCTACCGTCCACCATTAGGAAACAGGAGAAAGAATAATGAGCAGTGAGATTTTAATTTTAGCAGGAACAGCTGCTGCTATTGGACTTGTCCACACGGTGCTCGGCCCTGACCACTATCTTCCTTTTATTGTGATGAGCCGTGCCAGAAAATGGTCTTTTTCCAAAACCATGCTTATATCTTTTTTCTGTGGACTGGGACATATACTGAGTTCAGTGGCTCTGGGACTAATCGGGATTGCTCTTGGAATAGCTGTTTCTCGACTGGAAAATGTTGAATCGTTTCGGGGAGGAGCAGCAGCCTGGCTTCTTATCGGTTTTGGCTTTGCCTATTTTATCTGGGGACTGCACAGAGCTATAAGGAACAGGCCTCATAAACATATTCATGTCCATGCTGATGGCGAAAAACATGAACATCTACACGCTCATGAGGTAGAACATTCCCATGTCCATGCTGAGAAAAAAAGAGCAAGCCTGACTCCCTGGATTCTTTTTACCATATTTGTATTTGGACCATGCGAGCCTTTAATCCCTCTAGTAATGTATCCTGCAATGAAGCAGAACATACCCGGGCTCATCTTAGTCACTGTAGCTTTTGGATTAACGACTATTGTAACAATGCTAACCATTATTGCTATTTCTTCCTGGGGAATTAGTTTTATCCGTCTGGGACGCTTAGAAAGATATGCTCATGCCTTAGCTGGAGCTATGATATTTATCTCAGGGCTAAGTGTTCAATTCCTCGGGCTGTAATCTTCTATTATTCTGAATAGAGCTTTCCTCATGATATTTATCGTTGACTGCATGCTCGGTAAGTTAGCCAAGTGGCTAAAAATTCTCGGTTTTGACTCTCTCTATTTCAGCAAAATAGAAGATTCTGATCTCCTGGCTCTGGCCCGGAAGGAAGGGCGAGTCCTTCTCAGCAGAGACAATGAATTGATTGATAAATCCCGGGACATTCAAACCCTTTTTATAAAAAGTGAAAATTGGAACATCCAGGTTGAGCAGGTCTTAGATGATTTTAACCTCTGGAAAGATATCAGCCCTTATTCTCGCTGCATTGAATGTAATGTTAGGCTCAAAGATCTGCCAAAAAGCCGAGCCAGGAATTTAGTGGCTCCTTTTGTTTTAGAACAGGCGGATTCGTTTTCCATCTGTACCGGTTGCGGTCGCATCTTCTGGAAAGGAACTCACCACCAGGATATGGAATTCAAGATTGAGGAAATATTGAGAAAGAAAAAGAAGAGAGAAGCTGCCGGGCTTCAGAAAAAACCCTAAGAGAAAAAATAGCTGTCTGTGCCCACATTTAGACTGCCTTCATCCACATATAAAAAATTCTTAAGATTTTCAAGAATTCATTGATTTCTGTCCAAGAGATGATTAAAATTAAACTTAAATTGATTTCCCTCCCCAAAAAAATAGAGGTGAAAAAATGAGCATCATAAGCAAATTGTTTGGAAAATCTCCGTTTGAGCCTCTTTACCAGCATATGTTGAAGGTAAAAGAATGTGTGGATTTAGTCAGGCCTCTCATGGATGCCCTCCTTAAAAAAGATGAGAAAAAAGTGAAGGAGATTGCAGAGAGAGTTTTCAAGGCAGAGCATGAGGCCGATCTTGTGAAAAAAGACATCAGGAATCATTTGCCCAAGAGCTTATTTTTACCCGTAGCAAGAGGTGACATCCTGAGGTTTCTAAAAGAGCAGGATAGTATTGCTGATTCAGCGGAAGATCTGGCTGTTCTGCTTATCCTCAGGAAAACCATAGTACCGGAAGAGCTTAAAGATGAAATAAAGGATTTTGTCGATAAAGTTATTGAGACATATGAAATGGCGATGACTGTTTCTAGTGAGATCAAAATCCTGGCGGAAACCTCTTTTGGAGGTGTTGAAGCTCACAAAGTCATGGAACTAATTGAACAGCTTAAGGTGAGGGAGTGGGAAGCGGATAAGGCTCAAATGGAAGCAGCCAAAAAAATGTTTGCCATTGAGAAGAAATTAGATCCTGTTGATGTAATGATGTGGATGAATATTTTTAAAGAGCTTGGAACTTTAGCCAATCATGCTGAGAACGCTGGAGATCGGATGAGGATGATGCTCCATAACAGCTAAAGTCTTACAGCTCAAATTTTCTATTATTTTTAATTTTCCTGTTAAGTGAAGATTGGTGAAGAATGTAGATTTTGAGAGATGAATGGTGAACCTTAATGGATGCTAGCTTTATCCTTATAGCTGCAGTATTAGTAGGTCTTTACAGCGCAATCAACATTGGAGCCAATGATGTTGCTAATGCTATGGCCACTTCTGTTGCTTCAAAGGCCCTGACTATAAAGAGGGCCGTTATTGTGGCAGGTGTTTGTGATGTTCTTGGAGCTGTTCTGGTTGGAAGTCACGTAGCCAATACAATCCGAAAAGGACTTATTGACCCTATGCAGTTCAGCGACAAACAGATTCTTTTCCTATTTGGGATGCTGGCTGCTGTTTTAGGATCTGCACTCTGGGTGAATATAGCCACTTTTTTCAAACTCCCTGTATCAACCACTCATTCTATTATTGGGGGAGTGCTCGGCTTTGGCCTTGTTAGTGTTGGATTTGCAGGAATTAAGTGGAAAGTTGTGCTCTATGTTGTTTTGAGCTGGCTAGTATCTCCAATTTTTGGAGGTATTATTGCCTTTACAATTTTTTCTATCATAAGAAAATTCATCCTGAGTTCGAAAGAACCTATCTCCCAGACAAAAAAAATAGGCCCATTTTTTACAGGGATCGTATTCTTTATCCTGTCTATGTCTATAATCTACAAAGGATTAAAACATCTCCATCTTGACCTTGATTTTTCTAAGTCTCTTATTATCTCTCTGTGTGTGGGTTTCGGAGGCTTCTTGTTAGGTTCTTTTCTTCTTCGAAGATATAAGGAAAAAGATACAGACCCTTATTATCAAGTTGAAAAAATGGCTAATCCTTTACAGGTTCTCTCTGCCAGTTTTCAGGCATTTTCTCATGGAGCGAATGATGTGGCTAATGCCATTGGGCCGATTGCAGCCATTGTGGTGGTTGTACAAACTCAGAAATTGGATATGCAAGTTGAAATCCCGCTTTGGCTGCTGCTTATTGGAGGTGCCGGGTTAGCATTCGGAGTTTATACATGGGGATATCGGGTTATGGAGACTGTGGGGAAAAAGATCACATCTATAACCCCGACACGTGGTTTTTCGGCTGAATTTGGGACAGCCACAACAGTCCTCCTTTGTTCACGCCTTGGCATGCCTGTATCTACCACACATGTTGCCGTGGGCAATATCATCGGAGTTGGTCTGGCTCGAGGAATTTCTGCTATTAACCTGGATGTGATAAAGAAAATATTTTCAGCGTGGATTATATCCCTTCCTGCTGCAGGACTCTTCGCTGTTGCGATTTACTTAATTCTTAAATTTATTTTTATCTAAAAACCTTATAGCCTTTGATAGGAAGTTTCCTTCAATTCACTTCATTCACCTTCATGTTTGACTTTTTTTCCCCTTTTTAATAGAAATGATTCAGATGGTTTATTCAATTTTATGGAAAATATTCAGGAAAGGGAGATAAAGATGAGAAGAATTTCTTTTTTGCTAATAATTGTTGTCAGCCTTGGAGTTTTCCAATTTCTAATGGCTGGAAATCCCTTACAGGAGAATATAGACATGAATTCTATAATTTCAGATCTTAAAAGCCAAAAAATTGATTTTTTTATTTTTACAAACAGCCAGGGCAATCAATTCCTTATCGTTCCGAAGTTTGGAGCAAGGATTCTTGCTGCCTCGGTGGGAGGCGAAAATCTGTTATGGACTCATCCTGATATCCTTAAAGGCCAGGGAGGACAGCGCTCCTGGGTTTCTCCTGAAGGAGGGGCCAAAGGCTTTATCTTTAGACCCGATTGGAAGGGAAACAGGGATTTTTCTATGCTGGATCCTGGGAATTACAAGGTTACTTCATCCAGAGAAAATGAACACCTGGTGCTTCAAAATACTTTTAAGACAACATCGAATGATGGCAAGGAAAAATATGATTTGACTCTGACCAGAGAAGTCAGGCAAGAAGTGGACCCGCTTAAGAGTGACCCCGAGTTTAAAGATTTAAGCTATGAATATCTTGGGATTGATTTTGTCCATAAACTCAAAAATAATTCAGAAGCTGTTTTTGATAGTATTCTGGGCCTCTGGTGTTTGATCCAGATCCCTCCGAAAGGGACAATGATTGTGCCTGTCCATGAGGTCAAAAGGAATGCCTGGAGAGCCAACTACTTTGAGCCGATTCCTGAAGAATATGTAAAAGCCAATCCTGATTCCTTTTCCTATTACATCCACGGCAGCCAGCGTTATAAGGTTGGAATTCGCCCGGAATCCGCCCAGGGAGTTATTTGTTATCTTTCCAAAACAAAAAAGGGAGATTTTTTTATGGTGTTTATGATGTTCCCTGTTATGCCTGAGGGCCGCTATGTGGACAGGCCAAAACTTGAGCAGGAGACGAATGGAGATGCTATCCAGCTTTACAGCCACCTGGAGAAGGGGCCACTTGCTTTTGGTGAGTTGGAGTGCCAGTCCTGGGGGTTAAAACTCCCGGCAGGAGGAGAAGGGACTTTTCCGATTCAAATCTATATGTATAAGGCTCCTCTTGAAGTCCTGCAAAATATAGGGAAGAAGCTTATCTGTGCTCAGTTTGATAAAGCTTATCTTTTTAAGATGGACTGAGAAGGCAATGAATTTAAAGAAAATAAAACTGCCACATACTCTTGTTTTAATTTATTTTATGGTGATCTTGACCGTTATTGCGACATGGGTAGTGCCAGGTGGAGAATATGAAAGAGTAGAAAAAGATGGCCGAACCATGCCAGTGGCAGATTCTTTTAAATTTATCGAGCGACAGCCTCAAGGGATTGGAGCACTTTTTATATCCCCCATTAAGGGATTTATCGAGGCGGCATACATTATTGTTTTTATTTTTGTTGTAGGCGGAGCATTTGCGGTTATACAGAAAACAGGTGCTATCACCGCTTTTATCCATAATCTTGCGTTAAAATTTGGTGAGAGCAAGGCCCTCCGCGCTCTTCTTATTCCTATCACTATGATTATTTTTTCCCTGGGCGGGGCGATCTTCGGGATGTGCGAGGAAACGATGCCTTTTGTGCTTATCTTTGTTCCGTTAGCTCTCTCTCTTGGGTATGACACGATTGTTGGAGTCTCTATTCCTTTTGTGGGAGCGGCTGCAGGATTTGCAGGGGCTTTTTTTAATCCTTTTACAGTGGGAATTGCTCAGGGAATTGCCGGGCTCCCTCTTTATTCAGGGATGGGATATCGAATTATCATATGGATTTTAGGAACAGCAATTGCAATAATAATCGTAATGCGCTATGCCTCGCGGGTGCTAAAGGATCCCGAAAGAAGTATTACTTATAAAGAAGACCTCGAGCGAAAAAAAAGCCTTGAACTGGACATCAAGCATCAGGATAAAATCAAAATTCTTAGGTCCCATAAACGTGTTCTTTTTCTTTTCCTTGCGGGTATGGCTCTTTTAGTTTTTGGGATTCTCCGGTATAAATGGTACATAAATGAAATAGCCGGTCTGTTCCTTGCTTTAGGAATCCTTTCTGGAATTGTAGGTAGGCTAAAGTCAGAAGTGTTAGCAAAATCCTTTGTAGATGGGGCAAAGGATATGATCAATGCTGCCTTGATTATCGGCTGTGCCAGGGCCATTTTGGTTGTAGCCATGGACGGGAAAATTCTTGACACCACACTTTATTACATGGCCAAGGCTATATCAAATTTCCACCCTATCATTTCGTCCCAGATGATGTTTGTCTGCCAGTGCATAATCAATTTTTTTGTTCATTCAGGAACAGCTCAGGCTGCTCTGACTATGCCGATAATGGCTCCTCTTGGAGATTTAGTTGGCATTACCCGCCAGACCACTGTCTTTGCTTTTCAGCTGGCTGAATATATAAATCCTATTCTCCCAACTTCTGGTGTGACTATGGGAGTATTGGGACTGGCGAGACTGAGATGGGAAAAATGGGCAAGATGGCTTATTCCGCTTGTTGTCATCTGGGTCATTTTTGGTTTTCTCTCTCTCATCATTCCTGTTTTGATTCGCTGGGGCCCTATCTGATTTACAAATAATTATGGCTCATCTCCCAATTAGTTGAAAATCATGACGGAGTAAGAAGGCAAGCTGTCATTCCTGCGGAAGCAGGAATCCAGAAGAATAAAAAAAATATTTTACAATAGACTGGATTCCTGCTTCCGCAGGAATGACGAAATGATAGGAGAGATTTTTCATCAACTAAATGGGAGAAGAGCTATAATTATTTATTGAAGTAATTATCTCACATTTCTTGTTGTAAATTTAATTTACAGTGGCAACTAAAAAGGAAGTAATCTCGTATATATAATCTAAAGTTTTTTTTCAAAATGGAGAATTTGTATCCATGCAAAAAAGTTTCTCAGATAACCATTCTTCTCGAATTTTCTTCGAGATATTCGAGTAGACTGTTAAATAATACGCACTTTACACAGCTTTTATGAAGCCTGTTCGAGTGGCAATTTAATATTTTTTCCAAGCTGATTTATAAATAAAAGAGTGACATATATATTGCATGATGAAAAACTATTAAGCTCTTTTCGTCTTATGAGAGAATTTATCAAAACAAAAAACAAAGTGTCTCATGGAGTCTATATATAGATTTTGAGAATTCTGAGAAATACGGAATACAATAATTTTGGAGGCAGCAACCGTGAACAAAATTAAAGTTTTACCAAAACTTCTTTTTGTCCATTTGGTGCTGATTATAACTTTGGGCGGATTTACTGCTCCCTTAATCCAAGCCACTCAGGATAAGCCTAAAGAAAAACCAGAAGCCGAGCATTACACAGTTACTCGTGCATCTTCAGACATCAAGGTAGACGGAGTGCTGGATGAGAAAGCCTGGTCTGATGCTGTTGTGATAAGACTTCCCTACGAGTGGCTCCCTGGAGATAATATTCCAGCTCCGGTTGATACAGAGTGCCTGGTGACATTCGATAAAAATAAACTATATATTGGATTCCGGTGCTTTGATCCGGAACCCAAAAAAATTCGCGCCCATTTGATGGATAGGGATTCAATAGACACTTTCATCCAGGATGACCACATCGTCATAATGGTTGATACATTTAATGATGAGCGGAGAGGATTTCAGTTCAGGGTCAATCCGCTTGGTGTTCAGGCAGATGCAAATTTTAGCGAATCAGAAGGATATGAAGATTTTTCATGGGACTCTATATGGAGCTCTGCCGGGAAGATAACAGATTGGGGATATGCTGTAGAATTTGCCATTCCTTTTAACCAGTTGCGATTTCCCAGAGCTTCAAAAGTACAAACATGGGGTTTCAGCGCCGAGCGATCTTATCCCCGCAATGTCCGCCATAGAATGACATCACATAAACGGAGACGCGATATAAGCTGCATTCTCTGTCAGCATAACAAGATCACCGGATTCCAGGGAATGACAGGCGGATTAAACCTTGAGATTGACCCGACCTTAACAGCCAACCGTACAGATGAAAGAGGAGACTTCCCCACGGGATCTTTGGAAACGGGTAGGGAGGAATATGACCCAGGAATAACTGTTCGCTGGGGAATAACTCCCAGCCTCACACTTAATGCAACGGCGAATCCGGATTTCTCCCAGGTTGAAGCAGATGTAGCACAGCTTGATATAAACACAAGGTTTGCCCTCTATTATCCTGAAAAGCGGCCTTTTTTTCTTGAAGGGGCTGACCTTTTCCTCACTCCTGTTGAGGCAGTTTTTACCCGTACTGTGGCAGACCCGGACGGAGGAATAAAACTCACAGGAAAGCTTGGAAAAAGCGCATTCGGAATTTTTGGCGCATATGATAAAATCAACAACCTTCTATTCTCATCCAATCAAGGTTCCATGTCCACCTCAATAAACCAGGATGTAAAAAGTGGTGTGTTCCGGTACCGCCGGGATGTAGGACGAAACTCCAATCTTGGAGTCCTTTATACGGGCCGCGTCGCAGACGATTATTTTAATCATGTGGCTGGTGTTGACGGTTTCCTACGTCTTTCCAGGACAAAATCTCTCCGCTTTCAGTATCTTCACTCGGAGACAGATTACTCTGACGCTACTTCCCTCACTTATGGTCAGCGTTCCGGGGATTTTGGGGGAGATGCATTTATGGCTTCCCTCTTTCATATGGGACGAAACTGGGTTTACGGAGCTGTTTACCACGACAGAAATCCTACATTTAGGGCGGATTATGGCTATGTTCCCCGTGTGGATATACGAATGGCCGGATGCTCGATAGCCCGCCTCATTTGGGGAAAAAGAAACAGCTGGTTTACACGGCTTACTTTAGGAATTGACGGCAGTGCAGTTTATGACCATGAGGAGAATCTTACAGATTGGAGCTTTTATCCTGGTATTACGTATCAAGGTCCATTACAGTCTGTAGTTAATATTGGGTACAGTCGGTCAAGGCAGTTATATTTAGGCGAAAGTTATGAGTTGGAGAGTCTTAGCTGGTATTACGAGATAAAGCCGGCTGGAGGAGTTCGGTTTAATCTTGCGGCGCAGTTCGGAGACAGCGTTGACTATTCTAACGCAAGAGAAGCAGATGGATTAAGACTTATACCGTTTGCTGAGTTCAGTCTTGGACGGCATATAAATATAAATTTCAGGCATTCCTTTGAGCGGCTTAACTGGGAAGGAGATAAGATATTTGAGGCGAACCTCTCCCAGGTCCGTTTAGTCTTTAACTTTAATGTCCGGACTTTTATTCGTGCTATCGTTCAACACTATGATATCTCAAGAAATGCGACCCTTTATTTATTCCCGGTAGAGCCGAGGACCAGAACACTTTTCACACAATTATTATTTTCTTACAAGCTTAATCCACAGACAGTACTTTTTGTGGGATATTCGGACAACTATCTGGGAATGACCGAAGTGGATATGTCAAGAATCGACATAACCCAGACCGACAGAACGTTCTTTGTGAAGCTTGGCTATGCGTGGACGCGGTAAGCAGTAACGCTTTGCCGAGTTGGTTGAAATTAAATTGACTTCAATAAGCTTCGATAAACTTAAGTAAGTCTCAGTAAGTCTGGGTTTATTCACAAGATATACGAACTTCCTCTTAAATTTCTGCATCTAAAGTAAAATCATTTTAATTTTGTGCCTCTTGCCTGTTAATTTTTTTTATTTTTCCTTGTTTTATGTATTTTTGCTTCCTTATTTTTCCTCAAAAGAAATTTATAAACGCAGGCAACCTTTTAGGCTTCTACTGCATCATTATAATAAGGAGAAAAAATCCGATGTCTTATGCAGCAGCGATCATAATCTACGAAAAGTGGCGTGGAATAAATGTTGCTCAATTTGATAAAATAGGCTTAAATTACGTAGGGCAGTTCATGGTACAGGAAGAAAACGAGAAGACTGATAGGATAGGTTCTCAAGACTTCTCTTTTTTAAGGGACTTAATTCAGCGAAGCCGCAATGGGGACAGCCAGGCTATGGAAGCCATTTATGAACATTTTAACCGTCCCATATTTAACCTGGTCTATCGTCATATCAATAATAGAGAGATTGCGGAAGATTTGCTGCAGGATATCTTTCTAAAAATTTTCATAAATCTCCAGAACCTCAAGAAAGAAGAGACCTTTGTCAGCTGGCTATACCGCATTGCTATCAATTCCTGCTACAGCCATTTACGAGGGAGTAAGAGCCAGATCAAGAGAGCAATTCCATTAAATGAAATAGAAGAGAAGATCGGTGAAAGAACTTCTTTATCCGGTGATAAGATTTTAAGAAAATCCCTGGATGATGCTATACAGAGCCTGCCGGGCAAGCTTAAAACAATTTTCCTGCTTCATGATGTTCAAGGTTTTAAGCACAAAGAGGTAGCCCAGATGCTGGGATGTTCAGTAGGCACATCCAAGTCACAGCTTTTCAAGGCGAGGAAAAGAATCCGGGACCGCCTAAAAAATGAGCAAGTGATATAGGGAGAGAGAAATGAGATGCTCAAAGGCAAAAAAATTAATAAGTGATTATATCGACAGAAATCTGAAGGCCCGACCAAATACCAGCCTTGAGAAGCATCTTGATGTTTGCCCTGATTGCAGGAAGCTTTTAAAAGATTTCCAGAAAATCGCAAATAGCGCAAAAGAAATTGAAGAGCTTGCTCCATCAGATAAGACCTGGCTGAAAATAATGGCAAGATTGAGGCCAGAGGAAAAGAAGATGCTTGTTTTTCAACCGCGAAAAAGAGAAAGATTCAGTCTTCTTTTCTATCCGCCTAAGCTTAAATATGCCTTGAGTGCGGCAGTGCTGCTGGTTTTTATCGTTTGTGCAGGGATATTTGGATTAAATTACTGGAGGGGAAAGGTTGTTCTGAGTGGTGAGGACCTGCAAAAATATACCCTGGCGAAATTGGATGAAGCAGAGCACTATTATCAATTGGCCATTAAAGCCTTGTGGGAAGCAGTCTCTGCACAGGAAGAGAATGTGGACCCTCAGGTTGTTGAGGTTTTTAAAAAAAATCTTGAACTAATTGATTCTTCCATTGTTGCCTGCAGGCAGATTGTGCTCAGTGAGCCGGGAAACATAAATGCCAGAAAGTACTTACTGGCCGCCTACAGGGAAAAGGTGGATGTTCTAGAAGAAATGATGGAGATAAAGAAAACGTCTTCCCCGAAAAGGGGAATTAAGACGATCATATAATCTCAGAAGATATGTAAAAAGGAGGAGTAATATGAGATTAAACAAGACGGCAAAATTAGCAGCTATTCTAACTGTGGTATTTTTCCTTATGGCGTCTTATTCTCTTGAGGCAGCAAAAAAGGAGAAGTATGAAGAGAAGTTCGAAAAGACAGTCAGCCTGGCAAAGGATGGAGAAGTTATATTAATAAATATCTCAGGAGCTGTAGAAGTAAAGGGATGGAATAAAGGAGAGGTTAGAATTGAAGCACTCAAGATTTCTAAAGCATCAACTGTTGAAAAAGCTAAAGAGAATGCAAAAAAGGTAAAGATTGATGTAAAAAAAGAAGGCAATACCCTTCGTATTAAGACTGAATATCCGGAGAATTTAGGCAGGAAAGAACGTAGGTCCATAAGTGTCTCCGTCAAATACAATTTGATGATACCTGCAGAGGCATCTGCAAAAATCGATAACGTAAGCGGTAGTGTTACTCTGGAAGAAATTGGTGGCACAGTAAAAGCCAGCGTGACAAGTGGAAAACTGGTAGTAACTAAAGCGAGTAAAGGAGTTGATTGTGAAACAGTTAGCGGGAGTTTAAAAATTCAAGACATTAAGGGAAATGTTTACTTAAAAACAGTATCAGGTGGAATCACTGCAGAACGGATCATAGGTTCGATAAAAGCCAATGTGACTTCAGGAAGCATAAATCTAATAGATGTTTCTGAGGCAAATGAGGTAGAGGCAAAAGTGCTGAGTGGTACCGTCACTTATAAGGGAAGTATTAACCGTGATGGGAGATATACTCTCAAATCACACAGCGGGAGCATTAAAATGACTCTGCCATCCGATTCTGGTTTTGATCTTGTAGCAAAAACCTTCAGCGGACAAATCAATAGCGATTTTGATATCACAGTATCAGGAAAGATAGGAAAACGAGAGATCTCAGGAAAGGTCAACGATGGGGGAGCTGTTGTTAAGCTTTCGACTTTTAGTGGTAATATCACTTTGAGTAAAAAATAATCCCCAGACTTAATATTTATAATAAGGAGGAGAACAGCCACGTTCTCCTCCTTTTTTTTTGGGAAAATATCCCTTGACCTTGATTTTGAAAATAGGTAGCATAAAAACCCTACTAAAATTATAGTATTTCCCGAAATGTCGGATAAAACCTTTGTTGGAAGGAGTCTCATGAAGGATAAAGAAAAAGGAAAAAAGCTTAAGCAAGAAGGAATAAATCGCAGGAGATTTATTAGCGGTTCCCTTGCTGCGCTTGTGGGTGTTGGAATTCAGAGCCGGGAAAGGCTTTTTTGTTCGGATTCATCGGACAGAAGTAACGAGCTAAAAATAAAAGAATACCGGACTCTGGGGCGAACCGGATTCAAAGTGTCTGATATCGGGCTGGGAAGCGGAGATATGACTGATCCCGCTCTGCTGGAAACAGTTCTGGATACCGGGATAAACTATATCGATACAGCGGAAGGCTATAGAAGGGGCGGTGTGGAAAAGACAATTGGAAGTGTCTTAAAAAACCGCAACCGGAAATCTCTCTTTATAACCACAAAATTGGTATTAGGAAGAGATAAATCCAAAGAGGCTTATATCAAAAAGGCATATAAATGTCTGGAAAGATTGCAGACTGATTATATCGATTGCCTGATGATCCATATGCCTTCCACAGTAGAGCAGTTAAAAACCGAAGGATTCCATGCTGCCATCCGCGAACTCAAAGCTGAGGGTAAGGTCCGCTTTTGCGGACTTTCCAACCACGGTTCCCAGTGGGGAGATGTGCCGGAGACCATGGAAAAGGTCCATCTTGCTGCGGCTGAAGATGGCCGCTTTGACGTGGCTCTTTTTGTCTATAACTTTATACAGAGGGAAATGGGTGAGAAAATCCTGAAAGCCTACAAGGAAAAAAATGTCGGGGCAACACTTATGAAAACCAATCCTGTTTTAAATTACCTGGAGATGAAAGAAAGGGCTGATAAAGCAATAGAGGGAGGGAAAGAAGTCCCGGAGCGGCTTAAAAATCTGGTTTTTAGGCTTAAAGCCAGGGCAGACCAAGCTGAAACCTTCAAGAATAAATATAATTTAACAAATAATAAGGCAATTCGGGATGCAGCGATCAAGTTTGTTCTAAAGCATCCTTTTGTGAGTTCTGTCTGCCCAACGATAGGGAATTACAATGACCTGGAAGCCTACGTTGTTTTGTCTGGGACAAAGTTTGGACCTGGGGATAGTAAAAAGTTAGCTGCCTATGAGGCTACATTCGGTGAGTTTTACTGCCGTCATGCCTGCGGTGAGTGTGAATCATCCTGTCCAAGCGGAGTGCCTGTTAACACTGTCATGCGGTATAATCATTATTTTGTAGCTCAGGGCCGTGAAAAAACTGCTATGCTCAAATACGAAGATCTTAGACAGAATAAGGCCAATAGCTGCTTGAATTGTTCTGGTTACTGTGAAAGAGCCTGCCCCTATGGTGTTCCTATCCAGGGATTGTTAATGCTGGCTCATCAGACACTCACCCTGGCTTAAGAAACTCGAGTTTTAAGCTTTTGGGTTCACATTAGAGATTTCACTACAAAAACTTCAAAAACTTCAATAATCTTAACTTAAATGGGTCTCTTCCGTTTTGTGTGGGTAATGATCAGAAAGTATTCGGGGATGGTCTCTCTCCCGTTCAGATTTTTCACGCCATCCCTTCTTCATCTATTCAACGCATGAGCGAAGGACAGTGGGTGAAAAAAACCGTTTGAAGGCTGAGCGGGCATGGTTCACAAAATAGGGAACAGTCCCTATAAATACAAAAGGGACAGTCCCCATTTTGTGAGAGCGAAGCCTGAAACCGAGCAGCTTTTGACTCGCTGGGGCAAAAGTTGCGTGTTTTCTGAATCCACTGGTCTGAGCTTATACATACTCGCCGCCCGACTCTATCGGGTCTCCTCGAAGAGCAATTCAGGGAGGCTAAATCTTCAAAGGTCGTTTCATCCATCCCCGAATACTTTCCTTGAACCTATCAAGACATGTTTTTCCCACACATAATGGAAGAGAACCACTTAAATTTGCTTTTTTCCAGATAACCCGGCTCTTTATTTAGCCACTCGGATATGTCTCAATTATTGAAGTTTTTGTAGACAGACCCCGTAGACAGACCCCGTAATCATTGACAATCATTGAGGTTTATTTTAGAATTCTTTCGGGTTTTGTTATGGCAGATAAAAAATTCCTGATTGTGGATTACGATAAAAAAAGCTTGGAATCTATGATCAAGCTTTTTGAACCCCGTAATATTCAGGTTGTAACAGCTGCCGATGGTATTGATGCCTATGAAAAATTTAAAGCTGAGAAACCGGATTTGGTCATTATGGAAGCCATGCTCCCCAGGCTTCACGGTTTTGACTTAACTCAGAAAATCTTCCAGGAGACTAAAGGAAGAGTTCCTGTTGTAATTGTTACTGCAGTATACAAAGGTCATCAATATAGAAATGAAGCGCTGCGTAATTTTGGCGCCTCTGATTATTTTGAAAAGCCTTTTGATCAGAATAAATTTTTAAAATCTGTTTTAAGCTTAGTCCAGAATGAAGTTGACGTTGGGGAAGAGATCCCGGAGATTCCAGATCTTCCCGGTGAGGAAACTGTGATGGAGAATCTTGCTCAGAGGCTTAGGAAGCAACCTCCTTCTGCAAAAAAAGAATAATCCCCCAAAAAGACCCATGGATTTATAAGGATGAATCATGCATGATTTATGGACGCGGTGTAATAATTGCCGCCGCATTTTATATAAGCAGGATATTCTCGATAATCAATCAATCTGTCCTGCCTGCAACTTCCACTTCAGGCTTTCGGCATACGAGCGCCTTGAGATGCTTTTTGATGAAGGTTTATACAATCTCTTAGACCAGAATATTTCCCCAGAAGATCCCCTCCAGTTCAAAGACAGCATAAAATACTCACAGAGACTTAAGGAAAACCAAAAACGTACAAAACTTCAAGATGCTGTGCTGAACGCAGAAGGAACGATAGAAGGGATTAAAGTTGTTATTTCAGCCATGGACTTTGGGTTTATGGGTGGCAGTATGGGTTCAGTTGTGGGAGAAAAAATTACCCGGGCTGTTGAGCTAGCCCTGAAGGAGCGTCTGCCTCTCATTATTGTGTCCTGTTCTGGAGGAGCAAGGATGCAGGAGGGAGTTTTTTCTCTAATGCAGCTTATGAAGACAAGTTCAGCAATTGCCAGGCTGGATAAAGCTGGTATACCTTTTATATCCATCCTGGTTGATCCGACTACCGGCGGTGTGACAGCCAGCTTTGCTATGTTAGGCGATATCAATATTGGAGAGCCGAATGCGCTAATTGGATTTGCCGGCCCCAGGGTCATTGAACAAACTATAAAAGAAAAATTGCCCAAAGGATTCCAGCGGGCAGAATTTCTTCTTCAACATGGGATGCTCGATGATGTGGTGGATAGGAATAATATGCGCTCTTATCTTGTAAGAGCTTTACGTCTCTTTTTAAACCGTCCTGAATGAACTACGAGCAGTGCCTGAAGTATCTCGAAAAAATCCAGAATTTAGGCATTAAGTTCGGCTTAGATAACGTCAAGACGATCCTTTCCTCTTTTGGTAATCCGCATGAGAAATATGCAACTCTTTGTGTAGCAGGAACAAATGGAAAGGGTTCGGTCTGTGCCATGCTCACCCAGGTTTTATCCCTTCATGGCTTTCGGGTTGGTCTTTTCACTTCTCCGCATCTTGTTCAAGTTGAGGAGAGAATTCGCATCGGGGGAACTCTTATACCCGCTCGAAATTTTTGTAGACTACTGACTGTTCTTAAGGAAAGAATTGAGAAGTTAATCGTTTCGAAGAAATTACTTTCACCTCCTACTTATTTTGAGTATTTGACATGTCTGGCTCTACTTCATTTTGAAGAGCAAAAAGTGGATATGGCTGTTTTGGAAGTAGGTATGGGAGGAAGGTTTGATGCTACCAATGTAGTAACACCCTGTGTTTCGGTTATCACCACGATTTCTGAAGAGCACCAGAAATTTCTTGGGGAAACTCTAAGCCAAATAGCATTTGAGAAAGCGGGGATTGTGAAATGTGGAGTTCCTGTGGTTTGCGGAGTGGAGGAGGATGAAGCCTATGAGACCATAAAAAAGAGGGCAGAGGAGCTTCAAGCTCCTTTTTTTGGAGTCTTTGAAAGGAGAGGGAGTTATATTGTAAAAAAGACAAAAAAAGGCCATTCTTTTCTTTTCCAGACAAAAAAAGAGAAATACAATTTTTCACCTTCACTCCAAGGAGAATACCAGGGAAAAAATGCCGCTGTTGCCATTGCTGCTTCAGAGCAGCTCTCCAAAAATTGGAAAAAACTGGATAAGAAAAAGATAATTGAGGGGATAGAGACAACAAAGTGGGAAGGACGCCTGGAATTGGTTTCCCGTAATCCCCTTATCATTTTAGACGGAGCTCATAATATAGAAGGGGCTAAGGCTTTAAAAAAATATATAAACGATTTTCTTCCCTCTAAACTCATCCTTGTCTTTGCTATAAAACGAGATAAAGAAATCACAAAAATAGCTGAAATCCTGTTTCCCCTGGCTGAAAAAATCATAATCACTCGATTCCCTTATTTTAAAGCTGCTTCGCCAGAGGATATAAAGGCCAAGGCCCAAGGCTTCCAGGATCGACTTTTGCTGGAGCCTGATGTCAATCAGGCAATGAACTTGGCTCTTCGTTGCGCCGGTTCTGATGGATGCGTGCTTGCTGCAGGCTCTCTTTTTTTAGTGGGCGAGATCAAAAAGCAAATGGGGTCGCGTCTCAACATTTGACATTTGGGATTAGAAAATAAAACCGCCCCCTTTTTTCCCTAATCTTGCTTTTTTAGGTTGAAAATGATAAATTTTTGCTTACTTCTTGTATCTTCCTTTTAACAGAATGCTTCAAATTGACGCGAGCTTAATCGTTATCTTCTTAATCGTCTGGGTCCTGGTCTTTGCCCTTTCTAGACTGTTTTTTAATCCCCTGCGAAAAGTTATGCGAGAAAGAGCTACGATAATTAAAGAGAACAAAGAATCCTTCCAGAAATCAATGGAGGTTTATGAACAAACAATCAGTGAAATTGAAGAAAGGTTAAAATCTGCCAAATCTCAAGCACAGCAGACAAAGGAAAATATTGGGAATGAGGCTCTTAAAGAGAAGGAACGGCTGCTTTCAGAAGTAAATATTGAATACAGGAATCAGGTAAAAAAAGCTAAAAAGCAGTTAGAGAAACAGATGAAGAGCATGAAGAGAGAGTTGGACGCTAAGACCAAGCGATTGGCAGAAAGAATTGAAAAGAAGCTTTTAAACTAATGGAAAAAAGAAGAATGCTTTTTATTTTACTTTTACTGCCCTTTTTTATCTTTATGTCTTCTGTAGAAGAGGGACATTCATCAGGCTTTATAGATTTTTTAGGTAAGGCTGTCAATTTTATCATCCTTTTTGGGGGTTTAACCTATATTCTCTTCAAGCCGATCCGGAATTTCCTCGAGAAGAGATCAAAAGATATAGAAAACTCATTAAAAGATGCCGAAGAGTCTAAAGAGGAAACCGAGCAGAAGGTAAAGGAAGTAAAAGATCGATTATCAAGCCTGGAGAATGAGATAACAAAGATCATGAAGGAATCTGAACTTGAAGGCCATAAAGAAAAGGAAAAAATCATTCAACTCGCACAAAAAGAAGCGGAAAAAATCAAGTATTTTGCAAAACAAGAAATTGAAATACTTATCCAGGCGGGAATCCAAGACCTCAAAGAATATACAGCTGAGCTGGCTTCAGCAATTGCAGAAGAGAGGATTAGGAAAAGGATGTCCCCTGAAGGACAATCTATTCTTATTAATAAAGCCATCAAAAAACTCGATAAACTCTATGAAAGATCAAATTCTGATAAAGAGATACACTCAAGGGTTAGTTAACTCTATCAAGGATGAAGAAGAGTTGTCGGCCCTCAGCGGGGAGTTGTCTGACTTTGCTGAGCTTCTTGAAAAGCACAAGGAGCTTAATGACACGCTCTGTAGCCAATTCCTTCCCACGACAAAAAAAATCCAGGTAGCCGAGGATATTCTGGTAAAAAAATCTCTGGGGAAGAAGATATCACGGTTTATATTGCTGCTTGTGGAAAATAATCGACTGGAGCTATTACTAGATATTATAAAATCTTTGCCTGACGTATGGAATGAAGAGAAAGGAATTTACACTTTTGATGTGGTTTCAGTTGTCCCGCTAACAGAAGCACAGAGAAAGGACCTGAAAAATAAATTAGAGCTCCTGGAAAGGAGGCCGGTTGTACTAAAGTACAGAATTGACCCTGAACTGGTCGGAGGTCTTTGGATACAAAGAGGTAACATTGTTTACGATGCTTCTATAAAGGGGGACTTGATGAAACTTAAGGAAAAAATCTGCGAGAGGTAGGCGGAAAAATGGAAATTAAAGCCGATGAAATAAGTAAAATCATACAACGCCAGATCGAGGGGTACGAGACTGAAATCGACATCAAAGAAGTTGGAACCGTAACCTCTGTTGGAGATGGAATTGCCAGGATATACGGACTGGATAGGGTTATGTGCAACGAACTCCTGGAATTTCCGCAGGATGTTTATGGTATTGCCCTGAATCTGGAAGAAGATAGTGTTGGTGTTGTACTTTTGGGCGGGAGTCATCTGGTCAAGGAAGGAGATTTAGTAAAACGCACGCACAAGATTATGCAGGTTCCCGCTGGCGAGGCCTTAATAGGAAGGGTAGTAAATCCCCTTGGTGTTCCTTTAGATGATAAGGGCCCTATTAAAAGCGATATGTTTATGGTCGTGGAGCGTTTGGCTCCCGGTGTTGTTGACCGCTTGCCGGTGAAAGAGCCATTACAAACAGGGATAAAAGCCATAGATGCCATGATTCCTATCGGTCGAGGCCAGAGAGAGCTGATCATCGGAGATCGTCAGACAGGTAAAACTGCTATTGCCATAGATACAATTATCAATCAGAAAGGAAAAGACGTCATATGCATTTATGTAGCTATCGGCCAGAAAAACTCCACTGTCGCTTACACTATCAAAGTACTGGAAGATTATGGGGCGATGGACTATTCAATTGTTGTGGCGGCTTCAGCCAGCGACCCTTCGCCTGTTCAATACTTAGCTCCTTATAGCGGCTGTGCTATAGGAGAATATTTCAGGGACAATGGGAAGCATGCCCTCCTTGTCTATGATGATCTCTCTAAGCACGCAGCCGCCTATCGGGAAATCTCTCTTCTGCTGAGGAGACCGCCAGGAAGAGAAGCTTACCCCGGAGATGTCTTTTACCTGCATTCAAGGTTGCTTGAAAGGGCAGCCAAATATAATGAAAAGCATGGAGGAGGCTCTTTAACCGCTCTGCCTATCATCGAAACACAAGCAGGTGATGTTTCAGGTTACATTCCCACAAATGTGATCTCGATTACAGATGGCCAGATATATTTAGAATCTGAGCTTTTTAATGCAGGAGTAAGACCGGCTATCAATGTTGGGATTTCTGTCTCAAGAGTTGGGGGAAATGCACAGGTCAAAGCTATGAAACAGGTAGCCGGACAGCTGCGCCTTGATTTGGCTCAGTACCGGGAGCTTGTAACATTTGCCCAGTTTGGCACTGAGCTGGATAAGACAAGCCAGGCCCAACTTGATAGAGGCGGAAGATTGACCGAAGTCCTAAAACAGGATCAGTATGTCCCATTATCTGTTGAAAGGCAAATATTAGTAATTTATGCGGGGAACAGAGGTTTTTTAGATGAATTCAAAATTAGCCAGATCAAAGAATATGAAGAAAAACTCTATGAATTTTTTGAAAAGGAGCATGCGGATATATTAAAAAAGATTGCTGAGAAGAAAAAAATTGATGAAGATCTGGATGGGGCCATCAGTTCAGCATTAAAGGAATTTAACATCAAATTTAAAGAAGAGAAAGAATTATAAAATGCCAGCTTTAATCGACCTTAGACGAAGAATAAAGAGTGTAAAAAACACTCAGCAGATAACACAGGCCATGAAAACTGTATCCACAGCTAAATTCAAAAAATCGCAGCGAATTGTACTCGAATCTCGTCCTTACTGGCACGGTTTACCTGAATTACTTTCTGAAATTATTTTCTGGGTCGATAGAGAGAGCCATCCTTTGCTTGAGGAAAGAGCAGAGAGGAAAATTGAAGGAGTGGTTATCGCCTCTGATAAAGGTTTGTGTGGAGCTTTTAATTCAAATTTACTGGAAAAAGCCCTTTTGTTTTTTGAGGAAAAAGCCCGCCATTCTCAGGTGAATCTTGTATTGATAGGCAAAAGAGCAGTTAATTTTTTTAAAAAGTTTTCTTTTCCCGTTGATTTTGTTTATTCGGAGCAAGTTCAAAAACTAACTCAAGAGGATTTGGAAAAGATTGCTCAATTTTTAATGCGGCTTTATGCTTTTGGCAAGACAGATGCTGTTTATGTGGCTTACAATGAATTTAAATCTATACTTTCCCCAAAAGTGACTATCACCAGGTTTCTTCCACTTAAACCCCCAGAGAGAGAAGAAGGTCAAGAAGGTTTGCCTCTGGATTGGGAGCCAGGAGCAGATACGGTACTTAATGTAGTCCTTCCTCTTTATGTCAAGGATCAAATTCGGCATTTTTTTCATGAGTCTTCAGCTGCCGAGCATGCAGCGCGGATGATGGCTATGGATAATGCAACAAAAAACGCTGAAGATTTAATAGGTGATCTAACTTTGGTCTTGAATAAAATACGCCAGGCTTCCATTACCAAGGAGCTCCTGGAAATTATGACAGCTGTTGAAGTTTTAGGAGAAAAATAGAAGAAATGGAGAGAAGAATGACACAGGAAAAAAAGAATTCTCAAAAGAAGAAAGGGATTAAAGCAAAATCAAAGGTAAAAGAAAAAAACGAAACAAAGGTCGGAAAAGTTATTCAGGTCATTGGACCTGTGGTGGATATTGAATTCAAGGGAGTTAAACTTCCTGAGATATACAATGCGCTCCGGATCACCAGCGAGAGATTCGATTCTCCAACCCCGACACGCATTCAACAAGCCAAGAGGGACTTTGGTATGAGAGTTGACAAAAAAGAAAGAGAAGAGTCCAGCGATTCCATTCTTGTTGATATTGTAGTTGAAGTGGAGCAGCACATCGGGGAAGGTAAGGTGAGGTGTGTTTCGATGCACCCGACTGACGGCTTGGCTCGAGGAATGAAAGCCATAGATCTGGACGGTCCCATTCAGGTTCCAGTCGGCGAAAAAACCTTGGGCCGTGTGATCAATGTTATAGGTGATCCTGTGGATTATAAGGGTCCGATTGAAGCGAAAATGAAATATCCCATCCATCGTTCCCCTCCATCACTCGATCAGCAAAGTACAAAACTTGAAATGTTCGAGACGGGAATAAAGGTGATTGACCTCATCCAGCCTTTTTTAAAAGGCGGAAAGATCGGTCTTTTTGGTGGAGCAGGTGTAGGCAAGACAGTCATCATTATGGAGATGATTAACAATGTGGCTACAAAGCATGGAGGCTATTCTGTTTTTGCTGGAGTGGGGGAAAGAACAAGAGAGGGAAATGACCTCTGGCTGGAGATGAAAAAATCAGGCGTCATAGATAAGACTGCTCTTGTATACGGCCAGATGACCGAACCTCCCGGAGCAAGGCTTAGGGTAGGTCTAGCTGCTCTCTCTGTCGCAGAGTATTTCAGGGATGAGATGAATCAGGACATTCTTCTTTTTATCGATAATATCTTTCGTTTTGTCCAGGCCGGATCAGAAGTGTCAGCACTCCTGGGAAGGATGCCATCTGCTGTAGGCTACCAGCCCAATCTTGCTACTGAACTCGGGGAGCTGGAAGAGAGGATCACCTCCACTAAAAAGGGATCGATCACTTCGGTGCAGGCAATTTATGTTCCAGCTGATGATTTTACTGATCCTGCCCCTGCCACAATCTTCTCCCATTTGGATGCTTCCACTAACCTTTCACGGGCTCTTACTGAAATGGGTATTTATCCTGCGGTAGATCCTTTGGCTTCTTATTCTCGGATACTTGATCCAAGAGTTGTTGGAGATGAACACTATCAGGCGGCAAGGCAGGTGAAGGAAATTTTACAGAGATACAAAGACCTTCAAGATATCATCACTATTCTGGGTATAGAGGAACTTACTGAAGAGGATAAAGTTATTGTGGCTCGTGCTCGAAAGATCCAGCGGTTCCTATCCCAGCCTTTTAATGTCGCAGAGGAGTTCACCGGAAGGGCCGGAAAATATGTGACCATTGAAGAGACAGTAAAAGGATTTAAGGAGATTGTGGAAGGCCAGCACGATGATAAGCCCGAACAAGCTTTCTATATGGTCGGGAATATAGATGATGTTGTTCAGCGTGCAGAGGAATTAAAATCACTATGACTCAGGATTTACCTTTATCTCTCCAGCTCAAGGTTATCACTCCCCGGAAGCTGTTAGTTGATGAAGAAGTTGGGGAGGTCTCTCTCCCCAGCCTTGAAGGCTATTTAGGCGTGCTTCCCGGTCACCGGCCTTTATTTTTAGCTCTTGGAAAGGGAAGAATTACCTATCGGATGGCTCAGAAAGAAGAAGCTTTATCTGTTCAAGGGGGATATGCTGAAATCCTTCCCGAAAAAGTGGTTGTTTTTACAGAGCAGGTTGAAGATGAAAGGGAACAGCCCACTGAAGGGTGAGGACGAGACCCTTGATTCTTTTTACCTGGGCCGCATCCTTGTCCTGCAGAAGAAAAAGGGATACCGATTTTCGGTAGATGCTCCGCTTTTAGCTGATTTTATTCAAACCAGAGATTCTGATGAAGTCCTGGAGCTGGGAACAGGAAATGGAATTATTTCTCTTCTTTTAAGCACCAAGCCTTTTAAACACATCACAGCTGTGGAGATTCAAGAATCCTTGGCAAATATTGCCAAAAGAAATGTCCAGCTAAACAAGCTTGAAAGAAAGATCTCCGTTGTGCAGGAAGATCTGCGGTACTATTTACCAGAAAAGAAGTTTGATGTCGTTTTTTCAAATCCTCCTTATATAAAAAAAGGAAGAGGATATTTGAGTTCTTCCAAGGAAAGATCGATTGCCAAACATGAATTAAAATGTGATATTTTTGATATACTTAAAAAGACAGCAGAGCTCCTTAAAAAAAACGGAAGGTCTTACTTTATTTTTTTGGCTAATAGGAAAGAAGATTTCTTGCAAGCTGTAGAGAGAAATAAATTAAAGCTCAAATCTATACGTTTTGTCTGCCCTCGACAGGACAGTCCTCCTAACCTTTTTCTGGCTGAGTGTGATTTTTTTTCTGAGAGAGATATCAGTTTGCTGCCTTTTTTTCTTTATGAAAAAAGTGGAAACTACACATCTGAAGCAGAAAAGATATTTCGTGGAAGAACCCTGAATCAGGAGTCCGGATAATTTAGTTCTTGTTTGGACCGGAAAGACCGAATAAAATGACAAAGTGATGGACAAAAAGATTCAAAAGCCTGAAAACCTTGTAAAAATCCGAAGACAGCTTAAGCTAGAAGGAAAAAAGGTTGTTTTCACAAATGGCTGTTTTGATATCCTTCACTGTGGCCATATTCACCTGTTCAGAGAGGCGAAGAAAAGAGGGGATATTTTTATAGTTGCAGTTAATGATGATGCTTCAGTTAAAAAGATAAAGGGAGCATCACGTCCTATTTTTCCATTAGAAGAGAGGCTTGAAGTTTTAGAGGCCATTGAAGAAATAAATTATCTCACTTTTTTCTCCGGAGAGACTCCACAGGAGATCGTCGCATTACTGCTCCCGGATGTGCTGGTCAAAGGAGGAGACTGGAAGCCAGAAGAGGTAGTGGGAAAAAAAGAGGTTGAGGGAGCAGAGGGAAAAGTGGAGATTATTCCATACCTCAAGGGCAAGTCGAGTTCAGATATTATTGATAGAATAATTCATTCCGTAAAGAGTGAAGAGTAAAGAGAAAAGAATAAAACATAAAATGGATAATATAAATCGGTAAAAAAAGCCTCACCTTTTTTTGTGCTTTTTAAAGGCGAGCCGATTATGTCGTTCTTCAGGTTTTAAGGATTTGAGAGCAGTTTTACATCTTGCTCAGGATGAGCATTTGCAGCCTTCTGAACAATGGGCAATTCTGGGAACTGAAAATTTTTTCATTTCTTACTCCTTTCGTAAGCGCTATATACAGTATTTATCCTATCATATTTGTAGGATAGTGTCAAGATATTTTTAGCCACAGGATCATAGAGTCAAACATTTAATATAATATATCCATTTAACTAAATATAGAGCTAAGTTATCTAGAACAAAGTAAATCCCCATTGCTTCTTAAATGTAGACAAGGTTTAACAGGAAAAGTATGATTGTTAAGGAACCTGAATTCTTTATAAAGGATAGATCATGCGAGAAAAAATTCTTAAGAGTTTGGCAAGGTTACATGCCCGTCATCCCTTGCGGATGTTGATTTTTGTAGCTGTGCTAACAGTCATTTTTTTGGTATTAACATCGCTTTTTTTTGAGGTAACCATGCGATGGTCTGATCTTTTGCCTTCCAAGGATAGAAGGACGATTCAGTATAACAAAATAATCAATGAGTTTGTCTCTGCGACCAGCATTGTTGTTGTAGTTCAGGGTGAAGAAGAACGGATCAAAGCCTTTGCTGAGGAAGCAGTTCCCAGAATTAAGGCTTCAATAGACCCGAAGGATAAAGAGCCTTTTGTAAAGCGTGTGGATTACAAGCAGGAAATTGATTTTATAAGGCACCATGGATTGATGCTCATCAAAGCGGATGACCTTAAGAATATTAAGGATATCTTCAAGAATCCAAATATTGTTTTCTTATTGACAAACATCAACAACAGTTTAGAAAAAGAATACGTCGGCCGCGAAGAATCTCTTTCGACCAGGGAAGAAGAAGATGCGGCTTTTATACTTCTGGACAGTATCGAAAATTTTTTAAAAAAAATGCAAAAATATGTTTTGGCAGAATCAATTTCCCAGAAGGAAGCCCAGCAGGTTGCTGATAAACTTCTTCTGGGAGAGCCATATATTCTCTCCTACGACAAGACAACTCTCATCATAAATGTCATTCCAAACTTTACTATGATGGACCTTGGCAAAGTGCTCTCAGGTGTGGATGCCATTCAGGAAGTGGTTGATAAAGTTTTAGGAAATTATCCAGATGTGAAAGCGGGCCTCACTGGCTTTTTGCCTGTGGGGCATGATGAGATGATTTATAGCGAGAGGAGCATAGGTTATACAACTTTTATCGCATTAGTTGCTGTGTTTTTCTTACTGGTTGTTTCCTTCAGGATGTGGGTTGCTCCGCTCTTAGCGTTATTGAATTTGGTGATCGGGATTATTTGGGCTATGGGGGTAGCTCTTCTCCTTGTCGGCACATTAAATATCATGACTTCCATGATGACAGTAATCTTGATAGGTTTAGGAATTGATTTTTCGGTTCACATGATTTCCGGTTTCACAGAGGGAAGATCGCTGGGGAAAGAGATCCCGGCTGCCATGGAAGAGATGTTCTTAAAAAATGGAAAAGGTATTTTAACAGGAGGTTTAACAACAAGTATTGCATTCCTGACATTAAGTATCAGCAGCTCCCGTGGAATGAGAGAACTGGGCATTGTAGCAGGTGCAGGTCTTCTTGCTATTTTAGTTGCGACCTTCCTCTTCCTGCCATCTCTTCTTGTTATGCGCGAGTTTCGATTTGAAAAAAGGAGACAAAAAGGGAAGTTTAAAAAAGAATTTGTTTTAAAAGACATTTCCTTCAATTCTCTTGGAAATATTGGGAAGTTTCTCTCCAGGAATTTTTTCGTTACTATTTTTGCTTCTATTCTGGTTACAGCTTTTTTGATATTCTCTGCCTCCAGGGTTTCTTTTGACCACAACTATATGAATATAGAGCCGAAATGGTTGCCTTCGATTACGCTTCAGGACACAGTGCTTGATAAGTTTGACCTGAGCATGGATTATGCCTTGATTTTAGGGGATAGCGTTGAGGCATCAAGAGCTATGTCTGAGAAGGCTAAAGACCTAGGCTTGGTGGCCATGACAGAGGATATCTCTCTCTATTTCCCTTCAAAAGAACAGCAGAAAAAAAGAATTCCTCTCATTAATGAAATACGAAACGAGATAATAGCTTCAAAACCGAGTGGCTCTATTGGAAAAAACGATTTTGAAAAATTGCTTCAGGAACTCGGTCGATTAGAATTGAACATCATGGAGATTCAGGATATGGCCTACCTGGGAGGCCAGGACAAGGTGGATAACAAATGTGCAAAGATTGTAGGAAAAGCCGATCATGCTCAACCTGAGAGTCTCCTCCAGGATTTTATCAAAATTTTGGAAAAAAATGAAAAGAGGGCATTGGCTGGATTGGGAGAATTTCAGAAAGGTTTTTCCCCTTATTTTAAAAAGTCGGTCATCCAGATGTCCTCAATAGACCCGATTCAGCTTGAGGGTCTCCCTGAGACTATTTTAGACAGGTATTCCAATAAGGACAGAACACAATTTTTAGTCACAATATTTCCTTCTGAGAACATCTGGCAGGATGCAGAATTTTTAAAGCGTTTTGTTGAGAATTTGGAAAAAGTCAGCGAAAACGCCACTGGAATGCCTCCTGTGTTCAGGGCGCTTATTGAAATTGTCGGAAAAGATGGAAGCAATGCGATTTTACTCACTCTTGTTGTTGTATTTTTTGTTTTATGGTTGGATTACAGGAAACCAGGTCATGCTCTCATGGCCATGATTCCATTAACTATAGGTGTTTTCTGGATGCTTGGCTTTATGGGACTATTTGGAATAAAACTGACTGTTATGAATGTTATGGGACTTCCTATGATTGTCGGGATTGGAGTGGATGATGGAGTTCATATTATACACCGCTGGCGGATTGAGGGGAGAGGAAGGATAAATCAGGTTTTTGCCAGCACAGGGAAAGCAATCCTTCTTACCAGTGCAACAACAATGTTAGCATTCGGATCTCTGGTTTTTTCCATCTGGCCCGGATTTGCCAGTCTTGGCATTGCCATGTTTATCGGTGTAGGGACATGCTTTTTATCGACGGTTATAATTTTATCCGGTTTACTTGGATTACTGGGAAGAAAAAAGTAACTCTTTAATATTAGCGATGGCTAAGCGGTCACTAAAAAATGGGGGGCTGTCTTTTACTTTCTCTCGTGGTTTTCCTTTAATGTTTGGCTGAACCAGGCCCAGATTATTTTATGAAAAGCAAAGCTCGGAGGATTATTTTTTAAAAAAGAGAGCAGATTTTTCCCCTCTTTATCCTGAGGAGTGAACCTGGTTTTTTCGTTTATGTCCCAGAGAAGAGGAAATTCCGGATGAAACTGGACTCCAAGCACATGAGGATAAGCATCATGTTCAATAGCTTCCACAACTCTTCCGTCTAAAGAAGTAGCAGCGATTATCATCCCTTTTCCCGGCTTTTTTACCATCTGATGGTGACTGCTGATAATAAAGGGAGTGTCTTCTTTTGTAAAACCGAACATTGAGCAGAATTTGCTATCTTCAATGAATTTGATTTTGTGCATATTATATCCAGAAAGTTTTTCTTCAGGATACAACCGTGCAAAGGGATTGTTATGCCAGTTTTCACTGGTTAATGTAATTACATCTTCTACATATTTTTTCCCGTATTTTTCAGACCAGATATCTTGAGTTAGCGTTCCGCCCGTGCCTATGTTGAGGCTCTGGGCACCGAGGCAGATACCGAGGACAGGGAATTTTTCCCTGGATTCGAGCAAAGGTTTAAAGCTTTCGTCCTGGAGCCCTCCTAGAAGATGAAAAATAAATGAAAGCTCCAAAAAGTGCCGGTAGGGAGTAGAAATTCGAGTTAAAAGGTTTGTCTTGTTTTCGTAAATGTCTGGAGGAATATCTGCTCCTCCGAAAAATATAATACCATCTGATTTTTTAAATATTTCCTCAAAATCAGCAGTGCAGGAATTTTTTTGAAAAAGAACATCTCTATTGAGTTCACCTGATATTTTATGAAACTTGAACCATTTCAGGTCGTTTTCTTTAACATATTCTTTTGATTTTTGATAATTGGTTCTCTCATTTTCATGGTAAATGCCGATAACAATCAAATTTTCGAGTGTGATCAATCCTTGCTTTCTGAGTTCAGTGAGGGATTTTATAGATCCCAGCGAGGGATAAAGAATGGCCAGTCTCACTTCTTCGGAGAGATGTTCTGCTGTATCAAAATATCTTTCTGATGGCTGTCTGGAACAGACAATCCCTCCAAAAATCCAGAAGATGATTAAAACAAGAATTAAAGGCTTTTTTGGGGAGAATTTTTTCATCCTTACATCTCCAATCTTTAAAAGGAAATTAACTTATAACTTTCGGACTGAATTATAGTTTTCTTTTGTGGTTTTAGCAATGTATTCTTCCACAGTATTAGCATCTTTTTTCCGTGATAAAGAAACAGTCAGGCAAACTGATTCGTCAGCCCGTGTATTTTCCCCAGCGAGGAAAATCCACTTATTCCTCGGCTCGCTCTCCTCTTTGAGGAACCA